>ERZ869909.269-NODE-269-length-73196-cov-6.889714_pt1 | contig 73196 bp, 66 predicted proteins | sample MGYA00520892_ERZ869909 | MGnify/ENA primary metagenome ERZ869909 (study PRJEB32215, sample SAMEA104723947) | bioreactor metagenome | biome: bioreactor; feature: anaerobic bioreactor; material: water | place: China | collected 2015-03-12 ...
AAACGCTCACAAGGGAAATCTCATTACAACGCACTCGGTCATTGTGCAGCTAAACTCATTCGTTGCATTCATTTTATGCTAACCAATCAAGTTGCTTTTAACTTAGAATAACCATCATCCTTATATTCAAACCCTCTTTTTGTTATGCCTGAAATTTCAATAACTTTCTTCTTGACTATTCATAGTTGGTCTCCATATATGACTGACTGTCAGTCATATTATAGCAGACCTTTTATAAAGAAGCAAAAAAGAAGCTCTCGCTTCTTCTTGCTTGCTCTATTTGTTTTTAAGTGAGTCTCTAATTTCACGAAGTAGTTCGATGTCTTCTGGTGTTGTTTCTTCAACAACTTCTTCCACTTCTTCTTCTTTTCTTTTCATGTTTTCAAACGCACGAATAACGATAAATATTACAAATGCGATGATCACAAAATCTACTATATTTTGTAAAAACACACCATAGTACACAGCAACTTCAGCGATTTCCCCTTGTGCTTCTTCCAAAACCCATTTTAGTTCTGAAAAGTTGACACCACCTAATAAACGTCCAATCAGTGGCATTAAAACATCATTTACAAACGATGTAACAATACGACCAAATGCACCTCCAATAATTACTGCAACTGCTAAGTTAACTACATTTCCTCGTTGAATAAACGCTTTAAAATCTTTTAACATATAAGTTCCCCTTTCTTTATATTATCTCTTTAAAGGCATGTAGAGCCTCTTCAAAACTATCATAAATGGTTAAATCATGCGACTTACATGCTCCTACCACAAAAGAGTTAAACCCAACAGGACACTCTAATCCTTTCGCATCATTTCTTGCTAAGCGTAAATCAGAAAAAATTGGATATATCTTAATATCATTATTTTGACGTTTCTTTTCAATCGCCATACCAAACTCAACCATCGTACCTGTATCGGATGTTGTAAGTTCAAAGAAGAACACATTCGCATTACATATATGTTTGTAATCCTCATCAAATATTTCTTTTGAAGTTAACACCTTTGAATTATCAAATGGGAGATCAATAGGATTAGCAATAAAATGTTGTGTGTCTTTTAAAGCCTCTTTTAATTTAGACCCCTCATATCTTCGTTGTTTTATATCTGCTTCACTAAATAAAGGACCAGCATTGTATACATAAATCATAAATCTTTTTGGTTTCTTTTAGGATGTTAAGAAACCTTTCCTTTCATGTATTATTTCTATAATATACGATATCACATTTTATGAAGTTTTAAAAAGATTAAAAAAAACGATGATTATTGTCTAAGAGTACGTGCATTTTTGTAAAAGTTGTTTTATAATGGAATCCCCCCCACAAAAGAGCTGAAAATTGTTTTAGCTCTTTTTTTATTTATACTTGCATACTTTTATCTTTATATGTGCTATAATCAGTCGGTGACTTCAAAACACACAGTTAAAGGAAATAAAATGACATTTAATGAATTACAATTATCACCAGCTTTATTAAGAGCGATACAAAAAGCTGGGTTTACTCATGCCACACAAATACAAGACCAATGCATTGAGAAAATTAGCGCGAACAAAGACATTATAGGACAAAGTCAAACAGGTTCAGGAAAAACGGCAGCTTTTGTGCTTCCTATTTTAGATCATTGTCTTAAAAATCAAGATCAAAAAACAACGGCATTAATCTTATGCCCAACCCGTGAATTAGCATTACAAATTACGCAACATATTCGTATGTTCACTGGACATTTAGAAGATATTTCTACCGTGACAGTGTATGGTGGAGAAAGCATTGAAAAGCAAATTCGCCAACTTAAAAAAAGCACCAACATCATTGTTGGTACACCAGGACGTTTACTTGATCATTTATCTCGTAAGACTATTCGTTTGGATAACATTCAACATGTTGTCTTAGATGAAGCAGATGAAATGCTAAACATGGGATTTATTGAGGATATTGAAAAAATATTATCTAAAATACCTACAAAACACCAAACAAGTTTATTTTCTGCTACCATGCCAAAAGCTATTGTTCAACTTTCACAAAAATTCTTACACCAAGCTGAACATATTGTTGTGGAATCAAAGACAAGTAGTACCGAACACATTAAACAATATGCTTATGAAGTAGATACCCAAAATAAAAATGAATTGCTATTTCAACTATTGTCATTGCACAACCCTGATCAAGCCATGATTTTTTGTAACACAAAGAAAATGGTTGATGAACTAACGGTATCTCTTCAAAAAATGGATGTAGCTTGTGTAGGATTACATGGTGATATGCGTCAAGAAACACGTACACACATTATGAAACAATTTAAAGAAAAGAAAGCTTCTCTTTTAATCGCAACTGATGTTGCAGCTAGAGGAATTGATGTCGATTCTTTGGATTTAGTAATCAACTATGATTTACCTCAACAAGATGAGTTTTACATTCATCGTATTGGCCGCTCTGGTCGTGCAGGAAACAATGGTTGCGCAATAACACTATATGGGTTACGTCAACGTCGTTCTTTTGAAATATTAATTCGCAAATTTGATTTAGACATCGAATTTAAAGGATTACCAACTGCTGAAGAACTATTTAGTATCACTTTTGAACAACTTAAAGCTAAACTAAATAAAAACCAAGACATTTCAACAGCAACGTATGATATAGCACACAAATTATTGTTAGAGTATCATCCTGAAGAGTTACTATACACCCTTCTTCAACAACAACTTGTTAATCATACACACCAACCTATTAAAACTAAGAAAAAGAAAACAAGATCCAACAAGTTTGTTACTTACGAGATCAATATCGGTTCAAAACATGGAATCAAAGCAAAACCATTATTGAAGAACTTACAAAAATTATGCAATGTTGATCCTAAATCAGTTGGAGACATTCGAATTTCAAAAAGTTCTACACTAATTGGTGTAAGAGAAAACGTATCGTTAGCTCAACTAAGTTTACTAAACAGCATGATTAAAAATTTAAAAATTAATGTCACACTAATGAACTAAAACGAGAATCAACTTCTCGTTTTTTTTATCCTACAATCATTAGTGCCACAAGAACAATCGTTAATCCAACCACATAAATCAATACATCATTTTTTAACATGTTTTCTTCATAACGACTAGAGAAAATGCTTGCAGTACTTACAATCCTCTGTGTCATTGTCAGTTCTTCCTCTGGTGAACTTTTAATGATATTAAATGCTTTATGTTCTAGTTCCTTTACTTCTTCATCACAACCACAGTTACCCATTAATTTGCACATGAGTGACATAAGTTTTTCAAATGGATATGCAAGTACATATTCAATGTTAATCCATTTTGGCAACGACAAATGAAACCAATGAAACCTCATCCCTGCAAAGAAAATCGTTGCTCCTAAAGCATACGTTGGTATCATGGCTAACATATCACTTGAGTTAAAGAAGTTAATACCCACGATGTATTTTCCTACAAAACTTGGATCAAAAGGTAGTTGCGCTAATCCAACAAGGATAAAATCATTCATAATAAAGGAAGGATTCACACCTACAAAGATAATAATGAAAGCCAACCCTCCCATTGCTAGATGCATCGACTTAAATTTACCAGATTGAATCTTTTCGTATTTTTCTGGTAATTTACCTAAGAAAGTTAAAGAAAATAATTTAATAAAGGAACATACCGTACCAGCACTAATGACATTAAACATCATCTCAGCATAAAAAAATGATGAATGACCATATTGATACGATTCAATAATGGCATGATGAAGCAACGACTTACTTGCAAACCCATTAAACAATGGCATTCCAGTAATACCTAAACAAGCAATCAAACAAATAAGTGCAGTAACTGGCAATTTTTTATATAATCCACCCAATTTATACATATTTAATTCATGAGTATGCAAATACACTACACCTGCCACCATAAATAGCAAAGACTTAAACAAAGCATGATTGACAATATGATAAAGGGCTCCAGAATACCCCATCGCACCTTTTGTTCCTAAATACAACGTCACACCAATACCTAAAACAATATATCCCATTTGACTAATGCTATGATAAGCCAACATTTTTTTCATGTTGGATTGTTGAAGAGCGAAAAACACACCAATAGCCATCGTTATAATACCAAGCCAAATAATCCAAAATCCAAGGTTTTGAGAAGTAACCCAGAAATATGCTGGGATATTTTGAATGTCAGTTAATGTTGGAAACAAATACGATGTTGTGACACGCAAGATACCAAATGCTCCTATTTTAATCATTACTCCTGACAATAATGCACTAGCTGGAGTTGGAGCGATTGGATGAGCTTTCGGTAACCACACATGTACTGGTGCCATTCCTGCTTTAATACCAAATCCAAATATCAATAAGACTATAATTACATACTTTATACCACCTAAATTGGCCATTTCACTTGCTAAAAACGTAAATGTTACAGTGCCAACTAAACTATACATTAAAATAATAGCAAGCAATATCGCCAACCCACCAATTAGACCCATAAAGATATAATTATAACCAGCACTAAAACATTCCTTTTTTTGTACATGTGTCACTAACATGTATGAGCTAAAGGTCATAATTTCAAAAAACAAAAACATGGTTAGTAAATCACCTGCCATGATTGTCCCTAAAATTGCACTATAGGTTATTGCCATAAATACATAAAAACGATTGCGGTGTTCTTCAAACATGACATACTCATGAGAATACACCATCACAAAAAACCAAACAACAGATGTTAAAACAAGCATAACCATGGCTAGCATATCCACATGAAAAGACATACCTAATCCAAGCAACGATGGAAACTCATACACAATGTTGTTTAATAATGCAGTCGGGTATAATCCAATCACCGTAAGTAATACTAAAAAACTAGTAATTATGATTGATCCATCTCGTAGTCGCTCTGAAAAAGCATTGATAAGACATTGTATAATGGCTCCTACTATTGGTAACCCTATTAATACAAAGGGTAAATAATGAAAAGAAACAAACTGTTCAAACCCAATATAAAAAATATGATAAATACGTTGAGCATAGGCAGTATTGCTATTTATTAACACAAATGTTGTCAATAAAATAAACGTACACACAACCATAACTATCGAAAAGCGATAAAATGTTTGTTTGTTTTTAAGTTGTTTAGTAAGCACATTGGTAAGTCTAGTCATACATTATCCTCTTGTTATTTTCTTCACATTATCATTATACACAAACATTCTTTTATTGACAATTTTTTCACAACTTTTCTTAACAACATTCCAAATAAACTATGATAAAATAATGCAAGAGTAAGGAGAGAATATGACACATTCCACATTTATTATGTTAAAACCCGATGCAAGGGACAACAATCTAGAACAAACAATATTAAAGGAACTAGAAGACCAAGGGTGCATCATAAAAAGACAAGCACGTGTGCTTGTCGATAAAGCGTTAATTTTAACTCATTATAAAGAAGTCATTGAACAAGTAGATATCAAAGACTTCCCTCATCGTATTTTAAAGGAGTACGAGCATAAAGAAGTACTAGTTGCTGAAGTAGTACATCCACAACAAGAAGTCGTTTCTTTTGTTCGAGAAATGATTGGTGCTACTGAACCTATTAAAGCTAATGCTCATACAATAAGAGGAAAGTATTCCAACGATAGCTATGCAAAATCCATGGCTGAAGAGCGATTAGTACGTAATCTTATTCATGCATCAGACTCTATTGAGACAGCACAAAAAGAAATTCAATTATGGTTTAAAGACTAACCAAAGCGACCGGTGATATAATCTTCGGTCTCTTTTAATTGTGGAGACACAAACATCTTATCTGTTAAATCATATTCCATTAAATCTCCCATATAAAAGAATGCAGTGTAATCTGAAATCCGTGCAGCTTGAGACATAGAGTGAGTCACAATAACAATCGTATAATCATCTTTTAAATCATTGATCAACTCTTCAATCTTTTGAGTCGCAATCGGATCTAACGCACTTGTAGGCTCATCCATCAAGATTACCTCTGGTTGCATGGCTAAGGCTCTAGCTATACAAAGACGCTGTTGTTGACCTCCAGAGAGCTTATAAGCGTTGGTATTTAATCGATCATATACTTCATCGTATAGTGCTGCCTGTTTTAATGATTGCTCGACTAACTTATCAAGTGTTTTCTTGTCTTTAATACCTTGTTGACGTGGCCCAAATGCCACATTATCATAAATGCTCATTGGAAAAGGATTCGGTTTTTGAAACACCATCCCTACTTGCTTACGTAACGAGATGACATCATAGTTATTACCTAAAATCGAATGATCTAAAAATTGAATATCACCTTCAATGTTGGCATCATCAATTAAGTCGTTCATACGATTAAGACAACGAATAAATGAACTTTTTCCACACCCTGAAGGGCCTATTAGTGCTGTCACTTTGTTTTTATAAATCGGCATTGAAATACTATTTAATGCTTTGTTTTTTCCATAATATAAGTTTAAATCTCTTACTTTAAATACTGTTTCCATTACACTTGTCCTTTCTTAAGCCACATTGATGCGATTAACTTAATGATAATATTTAAAACTAACACAATAAGCAAAATTATAAGTGCAATACTGCTAGATAATGCAATATTTGCAGGCTCATCTGTCATCATTGACCATATATGAACCGCAAGCGATGTGGACGGTTCTAAAATACGTACTTGATCTTTAATCGCTGCTCCTAAGACGAAAATTAACGCAGCTGATTCACCAATAATTCGTCCTATCCCTAAAAATGTTGCGGTTAGTATTCCAGGTAATGCTTGTGGTAAAACAACTTTAAAGGTAGTTTGTGTTTTATTTGCACCTAAGGCTAATGAAGCAAAGCGATGATCATCACTCACTGTCTTCAATGATTCTTCCGTTGTTCGAATAATGGTAGGAAGTAAAATTACTCCAAGGGTAAGTGCTCCTGCAATTAAGTTTGAACCACTGGCTGGGGTAAAACGCATTGTTAATGGTACAAAAACGCTTATACCTAATAAGCCATAAATAATGGAAGGTACTCCAGTAAGTGTCTCAACGAAGTTTCGAAGTACTTTAGTTAATTTTGTTTTTTTCGCAAACTCATTAAAGTAAATGGCACTTAATACTCCAATTGGTAAGGCAACCGCAAGCGTCAGTAAAATCAAGTATAGTGTCGTAATAATCGACCCTCTAATTCCACCACCTGTAGTCGCAAACATAACTTCAAATATTTCTCTTTCTGGATCATTTAAATCATTAATCATCATTTGAGCCCCTTTGTTGGTTAATGAGCTCGGATGATTAACATACGTAATACGAGAAACAACAGCATCCTCTTCTAAAGAGATTTGTGCCTTGGATGGGTCTTGATTAATCATGGTTGTAAATGGTGAATTTTCATCAATGTAAGCAACCTTAATCACACTATCCCCTGCTAAATCTTGACTTTGTATTAATGCAATCCCATAACGTGATGAAACATATACTTGTTCATCATCAAAGGAAGGCATTTCAAATGTTTGATTCGTGTCATTTTCTATGACTGCCACATAATTTCTTGCATGATAGTCTTTTGTAATTAAATCAAATGAAATCAAGTCTTTTCCTTGAGTAAAAACATACCCGAAAATGATCGCTAATGCGACAATGGTAATGATACTAGATAATCCTACAAACACATTGACAATGGTGTCTTTTGTTTTAATTTTATTCATATTGATGCCCTATCCTGTTCTTAAGTTGATTTAACAAGAAATTCGTCAGTAAAATAACGACCATCAATATAATACCTACAGAAAAGCGAATGTCATAATCGATACCCGTCGTTTCCTTTAATCCTTCTAACATCGTCGAAGTTAGTGTGCTTGTAATATCAAACAACCCAAAGGTTGGTCCACTCTTTGCATTTCCTGCCACTAACGAAACTGCAGTAGCTTCTCCAAGTGAACGCCCTATGGCTAATATCGCTCCAGAAAATATTCCTGACTTTGCGGCTAATAGTGATATTTTAAAACGTGTTTGAGTAGGAGTTGCACCAAGGGCTAAAGATGCATGCTCCAATGATTCATCGACAGAGCGAATCGAAACTTCGCTAATGGATGTGATTGTTGGGATACTCATAAGTGCTAAGACAATAACAGTCGCTAATGTTCCACTTCCTCCACCACTAGAATATCCCAAGCTTCTTGCAAAACTATAAATAGCAGGCAAAAACAACCCAACACCAACTAAACCATACACAATCGAAGGAATAGAAGCTAACAGTTCAATGACTGTCCGTAAAAAGTTTGCAACATGTTTTGGGGCAATTTTCGCAATAAACAATGCCGTTAAAACCCCAATTGGAAAAGATAACAACAACGACAAAAAAGCAATATACAACGTATTAATAATTAAAAATCCAGCACTATATGCAGTCGATACAAACGTTGGACCATTTAACCACACTGTACCTGAAATAAAAGAAAAGAAATTAACAGATCCTAAACCATTGTTGTTTGTAATAAATGGTAAAATACCACGCGTTGTTATAAAGAATAAAATAAAAACAATAAAACTAGCAGAAATAAAGCCAAAAAGTGATAAAATCACTTTTACAACGGAGTCACTTTTACTAAGTGGCGATTGTACTCTCTTCGTTTTCGAAGCAGAAAAAGGCCCAAGCTTGGGCCCTTTGATTTCTTTATTGCGCGTCAAGGATTTCACCCCAAGTTGTGATGTCTCCTCTGTATATTTCTACTAGTTGTTGTGCAGTAATATTGGTTGTTGGATTATCATTATGAACGATTGCCACAATAGCATCCCATGCTAATTGACCACGTGTATCTTCCGCACCAACTTTTTCAGCATCGGTAAATGGACGTGATGCATATCCAATATGAACACCATTAATACCATCTTTTTCTTCACCTTGAGCACGTTTGTACCCATCAGAAGATCCTGTGTGGTTATTCACTGTGTTTACATTTCCACAACGTGGTGAGAATGCTGCACTAAGTGCTTCTGCAATACGAGTAATTGAATCTGATCCACCAAAATTTAAGGTTACATCACTATTATCTAACTCACACACTGGATACTCGCTCACTAATGTAGCCCAGTTTCCTGTTGAACTAACAGCGGTTGCACCTTCATCATTGATAACATCAGCGCCATCATTTGATTCTAAAAATGCGATGAAGGCTAATGTTAAATCTCTTTCTCTTTCATTAGCGAAATCACCATCACTACGACGCATCCAGTTAAATGGACGTTTTAAACCATACGTATCATTCATAACATTTGCTTCAGAAGCTTCAACACCTTCAAAAGACAATGCTTTAACCGTGTTGTTAACACTTGCTAAAGAAACATAACCAATACCAGAAATATCCGTTGTCATCGCACTCATAATAGCGGCGTTGTTGTTTGTAATAAACCCACTAACTAATACACTATCATCAGTTGCTGCTTCTTTAAATCCGATTCCACTCATAAATCCATCACGCGTTCCACTAGATGTATCACGGGTATATACGTTTATTTTTTCATTTGCAAATCCATCATTATCAGAATCATCGCCATTATTAGCAGAACTACATCCGGCTAAAATAACCAATCCTATCATCATACTCACAAGTAATTTCTTCATACTTTCCTCCTGTAGTTTTTTCTACAGGGATATCATAAAGTTTGGATGTTAATTGTATATGAACACTTTGTTAAAGTTGTGTTAAAAAAAACCAAGATTTCTCTTGGTTTATCCAAAGTCAACATATTGTGATTTCTTACGATAAATAACATGCTCACAAATATTTTTAGTATGATCTCCAGCTCGCTCAATATTACGCAAAAGCCCAATAGTCGCAAAGTTAATAAGTAATGTTTCTTTATTTTCACGATCGATTAAGTTTGCAATTTTCTTAAAACTGTTATCGATCAGTTCATCAGCTTCTGCTGTTTCATACGCTAGTTTAACATCATCATTTGTAATAACTTCAATAACATTATCAAAATTTGTAAAAAACTGTGCAAAAAGTTGTTCAGCTTGATTAATTAAGACATCTGGAAAATGATCGTTTTTAATGATGTAACGAGCAATGTTTTTCGCATAATCACCAATTCGTTCTAAATCATTGGAAATCTTCAATGCTGCAAGTACCCGTCGCAAATCACTTGCTACTGGATGAAGCAACGACAATATCGTCACTGATGTTTCATTAATTTCCAACTCTAAATTGTTAATATGTGCATCACTTTCAATAATAAACAAAGCTTGGTCTTTACGATTGTTAAGTAGAGCATCTTTGGATTGCTCCATCATTAAACGAACTTGATTGGCCATCGTTAAGACCATTTCTTCTAATTCTTGCAATCTTTCATCTATTTTCATGGTTCACCTCGATTGTATTCTATCGTATCCTTATCTGTTGTTTGTCAACATACTGTTAAGACTTTGTTAATTTTGGCAATGTGATGACAAATTGTGTGTACTCATCTACCACTGATTGCACTTCAACATTTCCATTATGAACACCAATTAACTCTTTTACAATAGAAAGTCCTAAACCACTTCCACCGCTATTTCGATTACGATCATCATCCACACGATAAAAGCGATCAAATATTTGGGTAATGTCTTCTGCTGAAATACCGATACCATTGTCTTTAAGGGTAATGATTTTGTTTTTTTGATTTCCATCGATGATAATGTCAAGTTGGCTCGCATTACTGTAAGAACAAACATTATCAATCAAATTACTAAACACCGTTAATAGCGATGTAGAATCTGCTAATAGAGGTTCTTTATCAAGCTCTTGTATGTTTACGCGTATATTTTTATCTGCTAATTTCAACTTTAATGTTTTAATCGCTTCAGAAACAGTTGCTTTAACATCAAGAGGTTGTTTGTTTAATAAAATCGTTTGATTTGAGAGTTTCGATAAGTACAACAAATCTTTTACAATCAATTCTAAACGTTCTGTTTCATGTTTTATTTGATCTAAAAACTCTTTTTCTGTTTTTTCATCATTGAAATCTTCTCTTGTTAAAATTTCAATCATACCTTTAATGGCAGTGATTGGTGTTTTTAGTTCATGAGAGGCATCCGCAACAAATCGCTTTTGAACACGTTCTTGATATAATAATTTAGTAATATCACTAAAAACGACAAGACTTCCTTTATAACGTCTTGATTGGATGATTGGAATGGACACACATTGATAGTCCATCGCATTTAAGGAAATGTTTGTTGTGAGTGATTCTTCATTTAAATATATATCATTAAGTACTCGTTTAATCATAAACGGTATGCCTTTACTATTAATACTCTTTAATTGATCATTAGACTCATTCATCAACAAAGTAAATGAATCATTGCTCAGTTCAATTTCTCCGTCTTGATTAATAAGTACCATTGGAAAAGGTAAGTAAGTAATTAATGTTTCTAACTTTGCTCTTACTAAATCAATGGACTTCAGCTGGTTTTGCTTTTCTAAATCACATTCAAGCGACACACGTTCCATATCTTTGTTGATGGTACTAATAAAGAACACAATCATAATCAACACAAACAACAATAGCGTCAACCCTCGTGCAATCGGATTGTTAATGAATCCATCAATCAAGACAATTCCTACTGCTAAAGCCACCATAAACCAAGTAACTAACTTCTTATTTTGCTTGTAAAACATACCCTACACCTCTCACTGAATCAATACTCACCATTGATTTTTCTAATTTACTACGTAATTTAAACACATGTACATCCACTATTCTTGTATCCCCATCATAGTCAAAGTTCCAAAGTTCGTTTAATATATCATCTCTTGATAACACAATATTTTTGTTATAAAGAAAATACAACAACAAATCAAATTCTTTTTTTGTGCATGCATGTTCTTGATTTGCAATGATGACTTGTCTTTTTAACGGATCAATGCACACATCAAAATATTCAATCTGTTTGTTGGATTTAGGAAGAATGCGTTTTGTGTGTGCTTTAATTCGTGCCATAAGTTCTCTTGGTGAAAATGGTTTAATTATATAATCATCCACTCCAAGTTCAAAAGCTTCTAATATATCACTTTCTTCATCTTTTGCTGTGAGCATAATAATAATAGCTGTATCGTCTTTTTGACGAATCTGGCTCACTAGTTCAATTCCTGAAACATGCGGCAGCATCCAATCAATGACATACACATCAAAATCTTGAATTTTAATCGCATCTTTCGCACTCAATCCATTATCAAAGGCTGTAACATTAAAATTAGCATGCTTTAAATCATACTCAACAAGTCTTAAAATGTTCTTTTCATCTTCGATAACACACACATTCATAATTTACCTCATCCTAAAAAATTATATCATACTCATTGATAGGTTGTATGCAATAAGCGCGTTGTTTAATTTTATTCGACCAATCCAAAAGCTTTACTTACATCGTGAGTAAACATAATTCCTTGGTTTGTCTGATCAATTTTCGTTGAAGTAAGTATTGCTTGAGTAACTTTATCAACAATACTCTCTTTAACAAGTATTAACACAATTTCTTTTTCAGGTTCAATTTCAATAGCGAATATTTTTGATGTTTCATGAACACCAGCACCACGACCATGAATAATCGTACCACCTTTAGCACCCGCCTCAGATGCCGCTGACACTACCGCCTCACCTTCACCTAAGTTAACAATGGCATAAATGGCTTTGTATTGATTCATCATTGTGTTTGTCTCCTTCTGTTCTGTTTTTGTTTCCTTAAATACCTTAGAAGCATAAATTTGATTGAGAGGCATCGAAAAACAGATGCCTTTGTTTGGTTTTTCAAAATGAAACTTCTCACTAGCTGCTCTCATCATGTCTTCACTTTTGTCTTGATTGCTTGCGACAAAAACGAGTTCTTTATGATTTTCATCCAACTGCAAAAGCTTCAACAGCTTATCATTAGAAGTTCCTTTAGCTAGTGTGATTGTACCACCTGATATATTAAGTTTTCTTATTAAAGAAACAATTTTTGAACCTATTCCTATAGGAACAATAAACACAGTTAACTCATATTGCTTCTTCATTGCATTTTCATCCATTTTATCCATCATTCCTTCTATCCATTACTTTATAGATTCCACCCAACAATTGCAAGCTTAAAATCGGCATTAAAGCAACCATCGCAACCATACCAAACCCATCGATAAGTAAATCAGCATGAGCTAAGTTTTGAGCTGCACCATTAACAAACGCTAATATAAAGGTAGCTAATATTGGACCAGTCGCAACACCACCAGCATCAAATGCCATACCAACAAAGATAGGATCAATAAAGAACATGATGCCAATGCTTATTATATATCCTGGTAATAACAAATGCCATAACTGCAACGTTGGAATTAAAATTCGAACCATGGAAATACTTATGGCAAAACCTACTCCAATGGCTAAGGTGTACAAGACGAGTTTTCGATTAATCGAGCCCGCTGTAATATCCTGAATTTGATGGGTTAATACATACACACCCGGTTCTGCTAAAATAGACACCACACCCAATATAAAGGCAAAGACAATGATGATGATTGGGTGATAGTTGTTAATGAGTTGCTCGCCAATTACATGTCCTAATGTTAAATAACTTGCATTTACAGAAATTAAAAAAAGTATTAATCCAATGTATGCATATCCAAAACCAAACAACATTTTAGATAGTTGACGTTTTATAGATTTTTTATTTACATAAACTACCACTAAAAACATTAAAAACAATGGAAGTATCGACACTGTCGCATCAAAGAGTGAAGGCCCAACCCAACTAAGCATCGTTTCGATAACAGAAGATGATTTAACGATATTCTCAAAGGATTGACTAACAAATGTAGGTTTTTTTACAATATCTAATAAGAACATGGTAATAACTGCTCCAGCAGAAGCAATCGCTAGAAGTCCAAAACTTTGTTCATTAGAACGCTTTGATTCTTTTTGCTTGCTTGTAATCCCTAATGAAAGAGCAAGTAGAAATGGTACTGAAAGCACTCCTGTTGTAACAGCGGATAAATCAAATGAAAAGGCAAGCATTTGCTTTGAAACAAAAAAGGACAAGATAAATATAACACCATAAAGAACAACAAGCACTGTCTTTATTGACCATCCAAACACGATTCGAATAAGTGCTAACGATACCATTGATGCAATGCCTAACGATACCACACTCACAAGCAAAAAGGCAGACACACTCCCTTGACTAAAAGAAGCAATTTGAATGGCTGTAATAAGCAAAGAAGGTTCCGCAAATGAAATGATAAATCCAATAATAAAAGCAAAGAATACTAACGTTCTTTTTTTATTAAATTTTGCAAGAAGAGGTCCTAAAAGCTTTCCTAAAGGTGTAATCCCTAAATCAACTCCAAGTAAAAAAAACACCAATCCAACAACTAATAAGATAGTGTTAATGACAAACAGCACCAGTTGATTAAAACTAAAATCAACAAAAAATATCGCCACAAAGACAATACTTAAAAAGATGGGGAGTATCGATAAGGAAACTTCTCTAAATTTCTCGGCTAATATGTTCAATGTCTTACCTCTATATAAAATATTCTATCACAAAGATAAAAAAAAACATACATGAAACTTAAGTCAATGTATGTTCTCTTCTTTTAATACGTTTATAAATTCAGGATGATTTTTATAACCACCGTATGCCACTTCTTGCATAAGAACATGATAGTTATGGTTTCCTTCTATGATAATTGGACCATCAACACCCACACATACATCCCATCCAACTAAGCGATCTTCAAGTGCCATGCATGCTCTATTTACAAGTTGAATAATCTCATTGACATAAGGAACATGATGATTTTCTAACTCTATGTTTGTATCTGGGTGTTTTGTATACGTATGATTTCCCACAACGGAAAGCTGAAGCCCAGGAGCTTTTAGCTGGTGGGTAGTAAGATCAAGGGGTATAAAGAAACCAGACGATGATCCTGGATTATCCACAACCGAACCGTTACGACCAAAACGCATTAGAGCACTTAACACCCTTGATGGTTCATTGATTGGTTGATACGTATCAATTCTTACCGTATTAATTGCATCAGGATTAATCTTTGCAATATCTGGATGTTGAAGGATGGTTTCTTGAATGATGTAATTTTTATTAATTATTGAATGATAAACACTCTTTACATACACTTCATCATTAAGTTTTTCTTTATTAAGCTTATAAGCTCCTACACCACCTTTAGCATCCACAGGTTTAATAAAAATACTCTGATGTTTGCTTTTCTCTATCCACTCATACAACTTTGCTTTTAAAGATTCATAACTATCATCAAGCTTTTGATCATCAATGCTAAAAAGCTCTTTATCTTTTGAATAAGCCAATACCTGTGGAGTTGGAATTTGGTGTTTTTTACAAAACCGATAAAAAGACACTTTATTAATAAGTGTTTCTGCAGATTGGTCACTATGTAAAACTCGTGAAGTTTGCAGTTTTCCAATGTCTTTGTCTTTTACATAATTATGTAACGATGGATAATTTTTTCGATAACACAAACGACTAAAGTATTCTTGAACAATTCTCTTTTGAGTAACACATTCTTTAGAAAATTCTAACACTATTCTTAGTAAGCTTTTTCGTAAAGGATCCTTTAGTATCCTTTGAAGCTTTATCCATCTATTTTTCATTACTGACCACTCCAAAATAACGATCCATTTCTTGTTGGTTTGTTTTTTTATATCGATTGCTTGATTGATAAAAAACAAAGCCTAAGCCTATCCAAACAACAAGCGCAATTAAAGATGGTAAAGATAAAGAAGCTGGACTAGCTGGAACTAGCAATAACAATGCAAACAATATCGAAAACAAACTCCCTAACAAAGCAAAAGGTCTATTTCGTAGTAATTGTTTGTCTTCTTTATAGTCAAATGATAGTTTATAAGCACTCGCACATGTGTAGAAAAAACCCACTGCTGCACCCAATGATGCCATATCGACAATCCAGTTTAATGCTGCTCTACCAATCCATGGTGCAATTAATGATACGCTCATCACAAACAATAAACTAGCATGAGGTGTGTGATTTTTTTTAGAAACTTCCGCAAACACTGATGGTAATGCATGTGTACGAGCCATCACTAAAAACATACGACTTGATGCTAATAAAAACCCATTAAGACCACTTAGTATTGCACTTAATATAACAATTCCTAAAATAAACATTCCAATATCACCAGCAATGAGCTGCACTGCACTTCCTGTTGCCCATTGACTATTTTCTAGTATAAACACACTCCATGGACCAACCATGGCGGTAAGTAATGTGACAAGAACATACATCATTGCACCAATGGCAATAGCAATGATCATAAGTCGAAGTGAGCGTTTAGGATCAAATCGAATTTCTTCTGATGCTTGTGGTATCGTATCAAATCCAACAAAAGCCCATGGTGCAATAGCAACAATAGACAATATACCCGCCCAAGGTGTCTTATTAGGTGAAAACACTGGTGTTAAATACTCAATTTCTGTGATTGGATTTAATAGCGCAAACACAAATAAAACAACGATCCCTATGCTTAATGTAAACGCTAAAATCTTTGCTAAGGTACCAAAAAGAGACACACCTTTAATGTTTAATAGTGTTAATGCAATGATTGCTAATGAAGCAATAATAATCTCTCCTAAGTAAACATCCCAACCAGCTACAGTATACAAGTAACCTTGTTGGATAATTCCAGGAAACATAAAACGACTAATTAAGCCAAGTGCCGTCGCATTTAGTGGAACTATGCTTAAATAAGACAAACCTAAAAGCCATGCGGCCACAAATGCATGTTTGCGTTTAAACCCAACATATGCAAATGTAAACTCTCCTCCAGCCACAGGAAAACGTTGCACCATCACGCCATAGCTTTTTGCAATAACCATCATAATCAGAGCACCCAATACAATCCCGATTGATGCTCCTAATGGTCCTGCATCCACCAAAAACTTAGTACCCGGCAATACAAAACAACCCCAACCAATAATAGCACCAAGTGCTAATGCCCAGATGTCTAGTTCTCCGAGCTCTTTTTTTAGTTTTTCCAAAGTTAAACCCCCAATATATCCCTTATTATAACTCCAATATCCCAAAAAAAATAGATAGATTTTTTGCAAGAATCGATCAAAATTATCTTATTATTAAAAAGCCAATTTTATTCCATAATATATACGTTTCAAACAATTTTTCTTAGACACAATGTTTTATCATACAGAGTTTAGATACCAATTATTATTTATAGTGCATTACATAATGTGCCAACAGATAATCATCACTTTAACTATTTTCTCATGTGAAAAAGTGACTATTCTCTATAAGTTAAGTCACTTCAATTACTTGTATTTTCAATATAATAATCTTCTTTAACTTTCTTTACTCCATCGCTGTGGAACAATAAGAGCAACTATCGTAAAGAGTTCTAGACGTCCTAATAACATAATAAAAGTAAATAGTACTTTACTAAATGCTGAGAAGTTTGCATAGTTACTACTTGGACCTACAAGCTCTAAACCAGGGCCAATGTTGTTTAACGTTGCCGCAACGGAAGAAACCGCAGTAATCATATCCACATTATCTAATGATATTAAAAGAGTGCCTATTAAAAAGACAAACAAGTGTAAGGCTAAAAAACTGTTAATTCTAGCAACTACTTCATTAGGAACAACCTTTTTTGCAAGCTTCACAGGTACAAAAGCATTGGGATGGAATATTTTCGAAATTTCTCGTTTTATTAACTTAAATAAAATTAAAATTCGAATTACTTTCATCCCTCCAGCTGTAGAACCAGCACTACCACCAATAAACATCAAACCTAATAATATAAACTTACTAAATGATGGCCATGTTTGAAAATCAACAGTAGCATATCCGGTTGTAGTAATGATTGATGACACTTGGAAAATAGAGTCTCTAAGTGAATGGCCTACATCATCATAATGAACAATAGCAAGATTAATCGTAACTAGGACAATAGCAATAACCACAAAACGTAAATACATGCGTAACTCACTATCAGATAACACATCCTTTATTTTTCCTTTAAAAAGAAGAACATGCAAAGAAAAGTTAACTCCTGCTAAAATCATAAAGACACTAATGACCATTTGTACATAAGTGCTAAATCCCGCAACACTATCATTATATGGTGCAAATCCACCTGTACCTACCGTACCAAAAGTTAAAACCGCAGAATCAAACCAACTAACACCACCAATTGCTAGAAAAATCATTTCAAGGATGGTTAGTCCAATATATGTTATATATAATGTTCGTGCTGTATTTTTAATGTGTGGCGCTAATTTACCATGTGTTGGTCCTGGTGCTTCTGCTTTAAACATTTGAAAATTACCCATACCATACGCTGGTAAAAGAGCTAATGTAAACACAAGTATTCCCATTCCACCAATCCAATGAGTAAAAGATCGCCAAAATAAAATACTCTTATCAAGAATTTCTACATCGACTAAAATAGATGCACCAGTTGTAGTAAACCCTGAGACTGTTTCAAAAAGCGCATCAACAAAGGATGGGATTGATCCTGATAAGTAAAACGGAAGAGCTCCAAATAAAGAAACCGCAATCCATCCAAAAGTAACTACTGCAAGCCCTTCTTTTATTCGTATCCCTTTGATTTCTTGTTTGAAAATAACCTTAGATAGTAAAAGCCCTGTTATTAAAGTTGCACCAAAAGCACCAACAAAAGGAATTAGTGATGACTCTTTATAATAAAATGCAATCATTAATGCTGGAAGCATTAAAAACGCATCAATAACTAAAATTGACCCAACAAGTTTACTGACGATTCCATATCTCACGAAGGAATCCTCCCTTTTTTTGTATAAAAATATCTTTAAATTTCGCTACTTTTGAAGCATGACAAAATACGATAATCCGATCATTTTCTTGAATAACGCTAGCACCATTTGCAATACTTACTTCTCCATCATGAATGATTGCCCCAATAAGCACTCCTTTAGGCAGCTGTGCTTGTGCAAGTGGTTTATTAATAAAAAACATGTCTTTATTTGCAATAAGTTCTGACACTTCTCCTTCACCACCAAGCAACAATGAAATAGACTCTACTTTGTTGCCACGGACAAACTTCAATATATTACTTACTGAAATATTTAATGGATTAATAGCCGCATCAATTTGTAAGTCGTTAATAACTTTTGCATAGTTATCGCGACTCACTTTCGCAATCGATTTATTAACATCATTGTGTTTTGCAATCATTGCCACAAGTAAGTTTAACTCATCTAAACCGGTTACTGTTACAACTGCTTGCATCGAATTAATTTCTTCTTGTTCTAATAAATTGATATCAGATCCATCACCATGAATGATAAGTACATGATCTAATAACTCTGTGAGAACTTGTACACGATATTTATCTTGTTCAATTAGTTTTACGTTCACTTTTTCTTTCGCTAATTTTTGTGCTAAGTAAGTTCCTATATGTCCTCCACCAATAATCATGACATCATCGATGGCTTTTTGAGTACCATTTAACTTGTATTTCTTTGTAAACTTATCAATGGTGGCAATATCACCCAATACATAAATTGTGTCATTTTTTTCCAAGCTTGTTTCGCCACTTGGAATTAGCAAGTCATTTTCACGAGAAATCGCTGTGATTAATAAACCTTCTAAGTCTTCTAAATCCATGATTCTCTTATGAATAAAGCGTTCGTTTTCTTTTATATTAAAATCAATAATTTTTACTTTTCCACTTGCAAACTCACCCGTGTAATACGTCAAGTCACGTAACAAGTACTTAGCAATCATTCGTGCAGTAGAAAGATCTGGATTAATAATTAAATCAATTCCAATCGTTTCTTTAATAAACCTCATTTGATCAGAATACTCAATATCGCGTATTCGTGCTATTGTTTTTTTACAACCTAGTTTTTTTACAAAATCACAAATAACAATGTTTGTTTCATCATTATCAGTAGTCGCAACGACTAAATCAAAGATCTTTGCATTTATATTCCTTAAAAACTTAATATCTACACCATTACCTTCAACGGTTAAAACATCCAGTTGTTCATTTAGTTTTTCTACCTTTTTCGGATTTATATCAACTAACGTAACATCAAACTGTTCCGCATCCATCACTTTAGCAAGACGTACCCCAAGTTTTCCTGCGCCAACAATTAAGACTTTCATACTTCCCTCCGATAGTCACTACTCTATCTCTCATCATACATCATTTATTCTTGTAGGTCATCCCTTGCTAACATAAAAAAGGACTTTTTTTAAGCCCTTTCTTCGATTAATCGTCATCATCATCGTCATCATCGTCATCATCATCGTCATCATCATCATCGTCATCATCATCATCGTCATCATCATCATCGTCATCATCGTCATCATCATCATCATCGTCATCATCATCGTCATCATCATCATCATCGTCATCATCATCATCGTCATCATCATCATCGTCATCATAAAGTCGAGAGTTTAACTTACGTCTGAAAACAACTTTTCGATAAGCATCAATTTGAATAACATACACATCTTCACCAATCAAAAGTGTTATCTCATAAACAACTGGTATCTGATTGTATAAAACACTAACAGAAATAATCTCATCATGCTCAATGTTTTCTTTTACAAAATCCATCATTTCATCAAAACTTGTGATTTCAGGATTATCAATTTTGATGATTTCATCTTCTGATAAAATGATGACTTCTCTTGGAATATCCGGTTTAGTTGCTTGGACAGTCCAGCGAATTAATACATCTTGAAACAAAGCAAAAAACAACAAAAGCACGACAGAATATGCAATTAGTTTAAATGATATTTTTCTATTCATCGTCACTCACCTCTTTGTTTTGATGGCGGAATTCTTCAATCGTCATATTAACTCTACGTTTAAACTGAGTATAGAAGTATCGACTATCTGAATACCCAATGGCTTCACTTATTTCACGTCCTGATAAATCGGTTGAAAGTAACATTTCTTTAGCCTTTTCAATGCGATAATCAATTATGTACTCATTTAATGATGTCTTTTCTATTTCTTTAAATACTTGTCTTACATATCCTAAAGAAAATCCTAGTTCATCAGCTAATTGCTCTGATGTGAAATCAGCCAATAAACCATGTTTATGAATGTATGCCAAAGTGTCTTGATGCAATACGCTTTTTGAAGTCAGATATTCATGTTGATAAATATCATCATAATAGGTGAGATTTGAGTTTTCTAAAGTCTTACTAAACTGTGCTGCTGCTAATGCATATCGGTAATTCTTACGAATATCCTCAATAAAGTTTACTTCTTTAGAAAAACCAAAAACACCATCAAATTTGCTAACATCCAAATTATCAATTGCATCTTTAGTAATAATTCCCGCGATTGTATCCTCTTGAACTTGTATAAATGGCCATATTGGATCAATATCTTGTTTTGTTGTTTCACTTAATTCTTGCTCATAAATCATAACTACAACATATATCGGAAACTTAATAAAACTAACATCACAATCATCCGAACAATTTCCACTTGTAAATAATTGACGTAATACATTCAACTGATTGTTCAAATTTAAATCGGTAAAAGCAGATTCAATGACTTCAAACTCATCCTTTGCTTTTGTGTAGTCTTTGTGTATAAACTGGTCCATGATTTGCTGGATGGGGCTATAAAATTGTTTGCTAGAATAAAGTGAGAATAAAACATTCGCAATTGCAAACAACAAAAACAACCAAATTAATGTACGATTTGTTTGCACTAATGTTTGATAAATGATGCTATATGGTGTGATATGAAAAAATACGATATTATAAGCATCAGACTTTTTAAAGGCAATTAATGACTCTTCTTGATCAAACTCGGATATAAAGTAGTTGTTACTTTCATCTAAGTGCATCGGATTTGTAAATGGTTGATGTATAGCAAATGTTTCGCCAATGTATTGCTGAGAACTATCCGCAACAACCACGTTTTTATCATTTACAAGTAGTACATCATAATTAGCATCCATCGATGTAAACAGTGAAGACAACATTTGCTCGTCAATATAAACAATCATGAGTGATGATAATGCATTGGTTGCATCCACACTTGAAAACACCATCGCCAGCATGTTTTTGTCGTTAACCTGTTGATGATAAAACACTTGACTACTATCACGATCTAGGTTGCTAATAATTTCATTTAAAGATTCTACCTTCGGTTGGTTTGTTAGTGTTTGCTTTAATCCACGTTGATTGTTTGATAGTACAACTTCATCACTTTGAGTGTTATACAATATTATCGAATCAACCAATGGATCAGATAAGGTTATCTCTACAAGCAAACTTGTTAAGGTTGAATTAACACTTTCATTGTTTGCTCGAAAATTTATAACTTGCGTATTCTCACTAAATAAAAAGTAAAACTCACTATACACTTCATCAAGTAATGTATGTACACTATTGGCAGTTACTTCTAATGATTGGGTAGCGTAATCGACACTTTGATTCACTAAAAAGGTTGTAATTATCCGTGAAGATAAAAAGGATAACAAACCTGTTAGAAGCACTCCACTTAAGGCATAGGTTACAATCATCTTTTTTTGAATTTTACGTTTGTTGTTTCTCATAATTAACCCCACATCTACAAAATTATTATACGCTTATTGTATAACAAATGAAATTAAGAGCAATGAAGATTGCTCTTAATTAACTTAATCATCAATTTCAAATTCTAATATTTGACCGGTGTATGCATCAATTTCAAATTCGTATTCGACATCACCATGCTCAAACTCAAGTTCGTATACCATTTTTCCATCATCATCGAGTTCAATTTCTTCTAATACAGGATTAGAACCAATTTTTGCTCGAGCTATCTCAATCGCTCTTTCTTTAGTAATCATCGTTGGTGTTGATGGGGTTGTATTATTAGTAGTACTTTTAAATGTTTCTACCTCCCACTCTGTGATGGCTCCTGTGTAAGCATCAATTTCAACTTCGATTTCTTGAGTAGATGAGCGCAGTTTAATCTCATATTCTATATCATCATCATCGTCATCATCATCATCATCTAATTCAACTTCGATTACATTAAAGTTACTTCCTGCTTTTTTAGTAGCAATTTCAATCGCTCTTTCTTTAGTAATCATCGTAGGTGTTGATGGGGTTGTATTGGTTACTGAACTTTTATTAACTCTTTTAGCTTCCCACTTCATAATTTGTCCAGTGTATGCATCAACTTCTGCTTCAATTTTATACTCACTTGAAATTAGTTTTATATCATATTCTACATCATCATCGTCATCATCATCAAGTTGTGCCTTTGTAATTTCAAAGGATGAACCTGCTTTTTCTAATGCGATTCTTTTTGCTTGTTCAATACCAATCATCTGAGTTTGATTATTACTACTTGCTTGAAGAAGTTTTTCGTCCCATTCATTTATTTTTCCACTATAAGCATTTATTTCAACTTCAACTTCTTTACTTTCATTTCTCAATGTAATCTCATACTCGACGTCATCATCATCGTCAAGATCTTCAAGTTCTATTTTGATAACTTCAAATGATTCATCTGAGTTATTTAGAGCAATTTCCATTGCTTGTTGTTCACTAATCATCTCTAATCTGTTGTTTGTTGGGGTAAATAAATTAGAGTTGGCTAAGGCAGGAATTAATGAAGCTCCTGCAAATATCCCTACTAATAACATAATCGCATACGTAATAATTTTTTTCATCGTAACGACCTCCTTTGTTGTTAAGCCCATCATAAATAAAACAAGCTACTCCAACAATACAATATGTGTTGTAATGATAAAAACTACAATTATCTAACATGTGCACAATCTGATGTTTGTTATTCAAATATAATAAAAAGCCACTATTTAGTGGCTATATCAATGTTTTCTTTATAATTTTGGTTGTATTATTTTCTTGTTCTAAAATGGTAATTGGTTAAATCAATGTTTCTTTGTTTTGCATAAGACACAATCATTTCATCAAAAACAAGGTCTGTTTTCCCTAAATCTAAAACATTGGATGCATTTAAAAGTGCCATGATTCTTTTTAATTGTTGCTTATACGATTGTATAACCTCAATGGTTTGATCGACACCAAGACTACCTACCAAATGCAAAATAGACCCTGACATACCAACCACTTTTGCACTCATGGCCAGTGCTTTTGTCACATCCAACATGTTACGTATACCACCACTTGCAATAATATTAAGATCATTAAACGAGGCTGCTTCTAGTAAAGAACAAACAGTAGATTGACCCCAGTCGTTCATGTAGTCCATCAAATGCTCGTTTCGAGCATTTTCAATCATGGAAAAGTTAGTTCCACCTTTACCACTAATATCAATGTTTTGTACCCCCATACTTTGTAAGGATGCCATGGCTTGCTTACTAAATCCAAACCCTACTTCTTTTATAATAATTGGAAGATCAATTGCAGACACAACATTAGCAATATTATCTAGCCATCCTTTAAAATGGCGGTCTCCTTCATGCATAATGATTTCTTGTGCAACATTCACATGCAATTGAATTGCAGAAGCATCTAACCATTCGATGGCTTGCTTTACTTGATCAACTGACGCACTCGCTTGTAAATTAGCGATACGCACCCCTTGAGGATTTACTTGTTTAATAATTTGATAAGATTCAAGGGTTGAAGCATCTTTAAATGCTGCACTCATTGAACCTGTTGCCATCACAAGGTTCGTCTCTTTTGCAACCAACGCTAATTTTTCATTGATTGTTTTTGTCCACTGAGATCCTCCAGTCATGGCATTGATGAAAAATGGTACTTCAAAATTCAATGATTCTACATTGCTCTTTACATCAACTTCATCCACATCAACTTCTGAGAAGTTTTGATGAATAAACCGCACTTTATCAAAATCATTGGTTTGCTTTTGATAAAACTTATTAGCGATGGTTACATGATCGTCTTTTCTACTCATACATTGCTCCTAACTATCCCCACTTAATGCTTGAAATAATTTCTATTTTTAAATCTTGCCATTTTTCCTTAATCTTTTTTATAGTATCAACATCTTTAGCAAAGGCAATAACACAATCTCCCCCACCAGCACCAGAAGTTTTTGCGACTCCTTTTAGTTGTAAAGTACTCTCTATCATTTGTTTAATTGTATCAATTTCTATTTGCACAAGGCTATCCTTTTGCAATTGTAGAAGAATATCTCGATATTTATTAATGCTGAAAAAGAAACTTTCCACATCTTTATCCAAAATAGAGTTTTTGCACATCATAACCGTCTTTTTAGATTCATTTAAAAATTGCTTAAATTCATCCGTGTCTTTAATTTTCATAACTTGGGACACTAAGCTTGTGCTTGATGCACGAACACCACTATAGCCTACCAAGTTATCCAATGTTTTTAATGGCAAACGCTCTATGATAAAACCATCCCATGGTTGATGTATCATTGATTGAGGATCATTAATATCAACCCAATCAACGTTTCCTTTTTCATAGTAAATACATCCACCATAGGTGCTTGCAGCTAAATCACCAAAAGAACTATACTTTGACAGTTTTAATTGTACAATCACACTCAACTTAAAAATTTCATCAAGACTTAAGTTCTTATCAAAAAACCGTGATAAGGCAGAAATCATCGCAACAATAAGTGCTCCACTTGAACCTAATCCGTATTTTTCATGTTTCTCATTATCAAGTTCACTATCTATGACAACACTAAATGGTTTGATATGATCTACCAATTGTAAAAATGTATTAATAATCGTTAATGTAAACTGATATCGATTATCCATCGTAGTTAGTTGTTTATGTGCATACGTTAACTCAACTGGTGCATTGTATTTTTTTGAATTTACGCTATAAGTATCACTTGCACTTATGGATACTTTTACTCCTTTATTTAAACTTAACAAGATTGCAGGATGATGCTCTACTACAACAGCATACTCACCAATTAAAAACATTTTCCCTGGTGCATATGCCGACACTTTCTTTTTATTCAATGATAATTGCCCCCTTTGCTGGTTGTGAATAGATGATGTCTATCCCTTTGCATATATCTTTTAATTGCTTGTAAATCTTTTCCTTATTTTTATGTTCTATTAGTACTTTAATGTTTGGACCAGCATCCATTGTAAAGTATAGTTGGTTGGATGTTTGTTGAAGATGAAGTAAACGATGCATAATTTCAATTGTTTTTGGTTGAAAGTACAAAATACTTGGTGCTGAAGACATCATCGTCATGTGCATGGACATGGCATTATCTTGAGCAATCTCACCAACCTTATGAAAATCATTGTTGATAATAGCTTGTTCCATATCCATCGCTTGCTTATTAGCACGCTCTACCCAATGATCATATATCCATGATGTGTTTTTTGAAAGCTCCATTGCTTGTGTGCTTGCAATCTTTTTACTTTTTTCATCAATCATAAGCACAAACATTCCAATATCCATCATAGGAGCATCAATCATTTCAATATTATCAGTGTTGGCTACCCATTTAACAAAGTTAGAGAAAATACTACGAGCTGCAGAACCAGAACCAAATCGAGTTATTTTGGCTAAGCGTTCATCTGAATAATTCTTATCAAAGTACTTATTTGCTGCTTTTGCAATCGATGCATAGGCGGATGCCGATGATGCTAGCCCTGCTTTGGTTGGTACAAAGTTAGTAGAACGTATACAAACTTTTTCGTTGTCTGTAAAATGTTCTAAAAATCGAGTTACTTTTAATGTATCTAACTCATTTGCTTGTTGATTGTTAATAATAATGGTGTGTTGTTGTTGATTGCTTTGGCTTTCAATTGACGTTATCGTATAAAACTTATCCAATGTAAAAGAAATCGATGTCGTGGTTGGATATACATTTACACTATCCGCTTTACCCCAATATTTACACAATGCAATGTTTATGTTTGCTTTTGCTGTTGTTTTTTTCATGGAAAGGCTTCCTTTAAATCAAGCATCCATGTGTTATTAAACCCATGACTTTTTAATACTTGAACAATATTTTTACCATGCACTTCACTTGGTGCTACCGCAATCATAACCCCACCTTTACCACCGCCGGTCATTTTAGCGCCATACGCTCCTGATGAAAGTGCTAACTTTACCATTTTGTTTACAACAGGATGACTCACATTAAGTTCATCTAGTAGTTGATGAGCCTGGTTCATGTATTCACCTAAAACAACGAGCTGATCTTCTTCAAGGGCAACTTTAGTCATCTTGCTTAACTGATCTAATTTCGCAATGATATTTTGCGTTGATTTTTCATGTATCTTATTAGCTACTTCCAAGACAGCCTCAAAGGTTTCACCTTTAATTTGACTATCTGCCACAATCAAAAATCCTGAACAATTACTTGATATCGTTTCAAATACAGGACCTTTTTTAAAGTAAATTGGTTTTAAACTCATGGTCGTTAGTGAATCAATTCCACTAGGTCTACCATGGTTGATTGTTTCCGCAATCATCGAATAATTAAATTTTTCATCAAATGTTAAGTTTAATTGATGAAACTGATCATACGCATCAATCAAAGCATTCGCTACTGCTGCACTAGAACCCATACCACGCTGTTGAGGTATGCTGCTATTGATGTTTATATGGTATGTATGATTATCATCATATGTTTCTTTTAGTGTTTTTAATAGCGTAAGGATACCATTCATGTGTTTTGGTGCATGTTCAAACTTCCCATGATACATAAAAGAATTAATGGTGTTTTCACCAAAAGATAACTCACAACTCACTTTCGTCGCAAAAAATGGCATTGCAATTGCATACGCATCATACACAACAGCATGTTCTCCCATTAGAATGATTTTCCCAAATGCATTTCCAATTGTCTTACTCACATTGACCACCCAGCTAGTGTACTTACAATAAAGCTAGCTGCATACAATGTCATAAACTGTACACCATAATTCACACCCATTTTATTTAATGTTCCTGCTGTTAATCCTATTAGTAGCACACCAAACACATTGATAATACCTGCATCCATGTACGATAACAACAATATCAAAGCAACAAAAACACCTAACACTGCTTCATGAGGAATGTAGGTTAAGATTACTTTTGTAATTCGACTTGCATAACGATGGATAAGTACATACACAACGACTAAAGCAACTAAACTAGCCATGGTTATTGCTAGTACAAACTGTGGCAAAGTTAGCATATGATGAATATTATTTTCAATGGTAAACACACCAGTCGCATTAAATAATGCCGCAGCTGGACCAATTGCAACAGGAGATAATGGAATACCTAAAGCTATTAGTGGAATGATGACTTGTGATAAATACGTAGATTGCACCATCGCTGACATTGTTGTGATCGACATCGTTGCTTTTTCAATTGGCTTTTTAAATCGATTACCAACGGTTTCACCAAATAAAATGGTTAAACCAACAGGACTTAGTACAAATAAAAAGTTAGAAAAGAATGCCGAAACAGAAGCAGTTATTGCTTCTTTTTTTGTTAAAAGTTTAAATGGATTTAACGGTTGTTTGCTTTCATAAGGAATAATTATTTCCTTTTTTTGATCTGTTTCCATCTTTTGTTTGGTATCTTTATTTAATAAGGAAAACAAAGAAACCATAAGTGGTCCAATAGTAATACCTAAAAAGAAAGATGTTGTTATATTGACATTAGCATCCACAACATTTAGTCCCCAATACAAATGACGTAACGATTGAAATAGTATTGCTAAAGGAATAATGCTTAACAACGATAGTACTTTATGTTTACTTATCAAGGATAAAAAGATGGCTCCAAAAACAAACAAGTATGAAGCATATGGTTGAATTAGACTTCCATATGGTGCTAATAAACTTGCTAAGACAAGCGATGTTGGTAATGACACTAATACACCTAAAAAAGATGCTGCAGCCATTTTTCGAATGATTGTCGCACTTTTTCCATTGTTCTTTAATAAGATAGAATGCTCAATCATAGGGCTACTCATCACCCCACCTGGTAGTCCTACTAAAGCAGTGGGCATCGTATTTGTTAGATTTAGCGTAACGATAGCAGAGATAAAAAACGCCAACACAACCATAGGTTGTACTCCCGTCAATACGAGCGTTAAGGTTATTGGCATTAACACCGATGTTTCATCAGTACCAGGAATAAAACCTATAAAAACATAAATAAGGACAGCCGCAAATATTGCGACAACCATTTGTAAAAGTAACGTTACATCAATCATGTTTATCCTCCATTTTTATCATTCGTTTTGGTTTTATAAAGGATAAAACAATAATAAATCCAATCACCGTACCACTTAATCCAAACAAAAGACCTAATGGTCGATTATTTGCAGGCGCAAACAAATGAGCACTCATGGTCGTTGTGCTTATAATGAGAATACTTAGTAGTAAATCATTGAAGATAATCATGTCACCAAATATTTCTACAAATCTTTTTTTCATAATGAAACCTTTCTTCAACTAATACAATTATTATACTCGTTTTATTGGCGTGATATCAAATGACTAGGATGCCTTTTTATTGAACTTCACAAAAGGCACATACATAATCATCACAAAAACAATGACAATGGTTGCCAATGTCATTAAATACCCTGCATGTGTGGTATTTTGATCAATCGTATGTAAAATGGTATTCTCAATACCATACATCAAAAAGAAGTAATTAGCTTGTTGATGAGCAAGCAACATATTGATGGGCGTTACTAGCAGTGCTAACAGCGCAAACAAAGCCAGTACTTTAAAGACATTTTTAATATTTGGTCGATAGTTTTCAACCACAATGAAGTACAAACCACTTAAAAAGATAAACGCATGAATAATCATTGATTGTAAATATTGAAGTGACAAAAGCGGATACATCGCCACATCTGGTGTTAAAAGTGCCATCCCTGCTCCTGCTAGTCCACCAATGTACACAAATTCAATAAGAATCTCATTTTTTGTATAAACAGCAAGTGGTATAAAAATAGCCATAAGTCCACATAAATGCAGTGGAAGTAACGCTACAGGTAAAATTTCGGAATTACCAATCATGACTATCCAAACCATGCGTATAATTTCTAACACAAGCACCGACCAAGCGATGAATTTTATAAACTTATCTCGAGTTGCTGGTGATTCTCTTTTTATTTTTTTAATTGTAAATATGATGCTAATTACAATAATAAGTAACACAAGCAAATGTTCTGTTGTAAATGTTCCTACCGCAACATACTTTGGCAATTGATCTTTGTAAGTAAAAAAAGTATTCATATGATTCTCCATTTTTATTTCACAACATATTATAAGTTGAAACACAATAAAAAGAAAACTTTTTTATGTTTTCTCATCATTTAGATACCTCATTACTTTGTTTTCTACTTTTTTATGGCAAACTTAGACTGTTGTTTTGATGGTTGACTTTGTGAAACAACAATGACAGCTTCAGGAACAACGTCATTAAGAGTTTTAATAACTGCATGCACATCTTTTCGCATGATTGATGTAATCATTGTAAAGCGCTGTTTGTTATCCATCCCTAAAGAAGGCAGTATTGTTAAAGCATGTCCACGTTGTCTCAATGTCTCAGCTGCCAAATTCGCTTCTTTTTCATTGGTGAAAAACCCTGTTAATGTACTATATCCTAGCGCTAACTTTTCTTCGATAAATGATCCTAAAATATTACCACAAGAAAAAGCAACAATTAAAATGACCACTTTTAATAAGTCATCTCGAAAGCCAGAAATTGCTGATGCTGTTATAGTAATCCAAAAGGTATACTCAAACAAAGCTACAACTCCACCATACACTCTTTGACCTTTGTGAATGAGTTGAGAACGCAGTGAAGCCAATGCCACCTCAATCATCTTTCCAACAAAAATAAACACATACACAATCCATGAGTTCCCTGTAAAAAATTCTGCTATCTTAACCACATTGTCATCCTCTCTTTGTTTTATTGCATTATCTTTGATAATCCATTAAAGCATATAAGAATCCTTAAATCAATGATTGATCACAAAGCTAAGACTTCTTATGACAATTCTTGTCATAAATGATAAAATACACGTATGAAAAGAAACAAAAAAGTACAGGTTGTACTGTGGATCACATTATTTTTTAACTTGCTTGTTAGTGGTATTAAAATTATCGTTGGTTATATTACACATATAAACAGTATAACTGCCGATGGGTATCATTCCTTAGCTGATGCTTCTGGTAATATCATTGGACTCATTTCAATGAAGGTCGCAAGCAAACCGGTTGATTCTGATCACGCTTATGGTCATCAACGATATGAAACATTAGCGACTCTTTTTATTGTGGTCATGCTTGTACTTTTAGGATTTGAAGTAGTAAAAAATGCAATCTTAAATTTTTACTCGCCGCAAACACTCACATTAAACACAACAACAGTTGCCATTATCATGTTTGCATTGTTTATCAATATCATTGTCGCAACTTATCAAAACACGATTGGTAAACGTCTTAAGTCTAGTTTGCTCATAGCAGATGCAAAACATACTTTATCAGACATATATATTTCTATCGGCGTTCTAATTAACTTAATTTTACTACTGTACTTTAATTTTCCTTATTGGATCGATGGAGTAACTTCTTTGTTTATTGCTGTGGTAATATTTAAAACTGCCTATGGAATTTTTAAAGAAAGTTCTAAAGAACTCACAGATGCAATTGCCATCGATCCTAAAAGAATAGAAAAAAAAGCACTCGAAAATCCTTTGGTGCAAAGCATACATAAAATTCGTTCTCGCAAATCGGGAAACTTGGTGTTCATTGATTTTCATGTTCAAACTGATCCATCGATTTCATTAGTAGATGCTCATAATTTATCCCATCAACTCGAAGAATCGTTACAAGAAGCTTTTGATGAAGATATTAGTGTTATCGTCCATGTAGAACCAAAAGGTTATCATTATACTCCCAAAGAATAATTAGTGAGAATACCACTACCACGGATTTTTTGTCCATAGTTTTCAACCTGTGGCCTTTGTCATCGTACTATGATACAATCAGATGCAAGTTGCTATGAAAGGGTGAAACAACATGGAACAAGTGTTAGTTAGCTTAACACAACACAATGTGTGGCTAATTTCACTAATGATACTCCTTTTAAATAACCTCGGTGCACTCATGCTTTTATTATCAACAGTTGATGCACTTTATACTTGGTTATTTAAAAAGAATCGTTCACTTACCGGATTAAACTTGCAGAAAAACTTTGCCATCTCCATACAAGTATTGTTAGCTGCTGAAATACTACGCCTAATAACCATACGTGATATCGAAGATTTGTTTTTAATTGGAACTGTTCTTCTTTTGCATGTGGTAGTGACCATTTTAGTTCGATTTGAAATAAACCATCATTTTAAATTGATCAAACAAAAATCAGCCGATATAAGCTGATTTTTTTGTTTTATTTGTTTCCACGTGTCTTAACATCAAAGACAACCGCAGCGATAAGCACTAATCCTCGAACAATGTATTGAAGTGAAATATCCAATGCAATTAAGTTCATACCATTGGATAAAGATGCCATCACAATCGCACCGATAATTGAACCAGTTACACGACCAATGCCACCTTTAGCACTAACACCACCTACATAGGCAGCCGCAATCGCATCTAACTCAAAGAGCATTCCAGCAGTAACTGTTGCAGAGCGAAGGCGTGCTGCATACATAATGCCGGATAACCCTGAAAGCATACCCATGCTTGCAAATACAATTAATGTGATTAATTTGACATTGATTCCACTTAACTGTGCAGCTTCAGCATTACCACCAACTGCATAAATGTGTCTACCTAAAGCTGTTTTATTTGATATAAAGTGGTATATTCCAACTAAAACTCCAACAATTACCACCGTCCATGAAATACCACGGAAGTTAGCTAACACTAGTGTAAGAATCATAATTAATGAAGAGACAAACAATAACTTAGTAAAGAACATGCTTTTACTTAATACTTCAAAGTTATACTTAAGTTTTGTTTTGCGATTGTTTACTTGACTAATGATAAAAAACAAAATAGCTAAAACTCCAACCACAATCGAAAGCACATGAATTCCCTCAACAGCAAACACATCTGGGATAAATCCATTGGATATTGCATTAAAGGTATCATTTGGAATAATAATAGTTCCCGTACCACGGGTGATTTGTTGAAGTGCACCACGGAATATTAACATACCTGCTAATGTAGAAACAAAGGCAGGTAAGCCCATAAAGGCAACTAAAAATCCATGCCATAAACCAATAATCGCACCAATAAGAAGTACCACAACAATAACTAACCACACATTCATATTGTTTTGAGTCATTAATATAGCCGCTACAGCTCCTAAAAAACCAGCCACATACCCAACACTTAAATCAATGTGTCGAATAACAATAACAAAGGTCATACCTACAGCCAATACTGCAATATATCCTGTTTGATTTAATAAGTTTGAAATGTTTCGAGAACTTATAAATGTACCATCTGATAACACTGTAAAGATAAGCATAATAACCGCTAATGCTATAAACATACCATAATCACGAATGTTGTTTTTTAAGTTACTTATTAAATCCGATAGAAAATTTTTCATATTTAATTCCCCTATTCTGTTGCAAATTCCATGATTTTTTCAGGAGTTGCTTCTTCTATGTTTAATTCACCAGCAATTCTTCCTTCATTCATGATATACAGTCGATCAACCATACCTAACACTTCTGGCAATTCTGATGAAATAAAAATAATACTTAGTCCATTATTAATCAATTCATTAATGATAGTATAAATTTCAAATTTCGCACCAACATCAATTCCGCGCGTTGGTTCATCTAAAATTAACACTTCAGGATGAGTGAACAACCATTTGCTTAATGATACTTTTTGTTGGTTACCTCCACTTAAGTTTTTAACTTTTTGCTCAACTGAAGGCGTCTTTATGTTAATTTCTTTTGCATACTTATTAGCCACAACGACTTCTTCATTGTTGTTTAAGATAAGTGATTTTGAGATTTCTTTCAAATTTGCTAATGTAATGTTTTGCTTAATATCTTGAATTAATATTAGACCTTCTTCTTTACGATCTTCGGTTACATAAGCAATACCTTTTTTAATTACTTGTTTTGTATTTTTATAATTGATTGCAGTTTTATGAAGTAAAACTTCTCCTTTTACATCGTATTGAAGGGAGTTACCAAAGATGGTTTTTGCAAGCTCAGTTCGACCTGCACCCATTAGACCTGCAATACCAACAACTTCCCCTTTTTTTACATAAATACTTACATCTTTAAGTATTTCACGATTAAGTTCTTTGTTTATGGCTGTTAAGTTTTTAACTTCTAAGACAATATCATCAGAAGGCTTATGATCTCTTTTTGGATAAACATCACTAATTTCGCGTCCAACCATGCCCTTAATAATGACATTAGTATCTATTTCATTCTTTTCTTTTGATAAAGACACAATGGTTTTTCCATCTCTTAACACCGTAACAGTATCTGCAACCTCAGTAACTTCTTTTAACTTATGTGAAATCATAATGCTAGTTACACCTTGCTTTTTTAGTTCTTTTAATAATTTTAACAAGTTTTCACTTTCTTCATCATTAAGTGCTGCCGTTGGTTCATCTAAAATAAGCAATTTCAAATCCTTGGATAAAGCTTTGGCGATTTCAATTAACTGCTGTTTTCCAACACCTAGATTTTTAACTTTCTCTTGTGGTGCAACCTTCAGGTTAACCTTATCCAAATACTGAACACATTGAGTAATCGTTTCATTCCAATCAATAACCTTGTTCTTTTTTATTTCATGCCCCATAAAAATATTTTCATAAACGGTCAACTCTGGAAAAAGTGCTAACTCTTGATGGATGATTGCTATTCCTTTGCTTTCAGAATCTTTTATAGAATTAAAAGAAACAACTTCATCTTCAAAAACAAGTTGTCCATCATATTCACTACTTTTATATACACCACTCAATATTTTCATAAGAGTTGACTTACCAGCACCATTTTCACCAACAAGACAATGAATTTCTCCCTCTTGAACAACAAAATTCACGTCATCTAAAGCGCGAACTCCGGGAAAATCTTTCGTAATGTGTTTCATTTCCAATAATTTTTTCATACCATCATCCTTTTTTAAAATAGCAGTGGTAAGCCCCCCAGCTTACCACTTACTAGCGATTTAATTAGTCTGAAAATGTAAAGTCAGACTCTGAGTAGTAACCAGATTCGATTAGTGCTGATACAACATTATCCGCATCAACAACAACGACATCGGTTTGTTTTGCAGGAACAGCTTTTGCTCCATTATCATAACTACCAGTAGTTTGAGGTGTTCCACCATCTAATACAGTTACCGCCATATCAATAGCATCACTAACTAATGTACGAACATCTTTAAATACTGTCATGGATTGTTTTCCATCAATAATGTATTGTACGGAAGCCATTTCAGCATCTTGACCAGTAACAAAGTAAGAAGTTACATCTGGATCTTCTGAAAATGCATCAGCGATAGCACGTGCTGTACCATCATTTGGTGCTAAGATAAACACATCACCTTTATCCGCTGCACTTGCATTAGTTAAGTGGTCGTTAGCTAAGTTTAACGCATCATTAAAGTCCCAGTTTGTTGTTATTTGACCTAAAATATTGGACATTTCATCTCTTGTTAATGTCGTTTTGTCAGCTAAATCAGTTGCTGCAGAAGAGTTTTTAATTACAAATGTTCCATCAGCAATTTTTGGTTGTAATACATTCCATGCTCCTTCAAAGAACAAGAATGCATTGTTGTCACTAGCAGCACCAGCATACAAGTATAATGGATTTCCACTACCTGATGCATTGTCTACTAAGTATTGTGCTTGTGCTTCACCTACTGCAACACTATCAAAGGTTACGTAGTAATCAACAGCTGTTGTGTTTGTAATTAAACGGTCATAAGCAATAACTGTAATTCCTTCTTCTTTTGCCATTTCAACCGCTGCAGCTGCAGCTGCTCCATCTTGAGCAGTAATAATCAAAACATCCACTCCACGTGAGATTAACGTTTCAACATTTGAAAGTTCTGTCGCTGTAGATCCTTGGCTAAACAAGATTTCAACTGAGTAATCTGTTTCTCCTAATAAATCTTTAAAACGAGTTTCATCTTGAATCCAACGTGGTTCATCACGTGTAGGTAAAACGATTCCTACATTAACTGTAGTTCCACCACCATTACCATTATCATCTCCATCATCGCTTGAACATGCGCTTAATGCTAGTAATGACAGTAGCATAACACTAAGAATAATAAGTACTTTTTTCATATTTCCTCCTTGTGTGTTTAACACTTAATACCATTGTAAAGAGGAAAGCCCTTACATACCATTGAATATTTTGTATAGATTTTATGAAATCTTACACATAGATTTCACAATTAAGGGTGTTCTATCGAAATAATCTTATAATCAACCCATACATAATGACCTTGATCAATGGTCGTTTCAAAGTCATTTAAGTCTTTTTCTAATAAAATCCAATCTGCTAATTGTAAAATAATCTCTACCATTTCTTGGGAGTCATTTTGAACTGTTCCATATAAATGGTTTGTTTTCAATAATTCTATTGCACGATCTAATCCATCAATACCAACAACACCAATCCAAGGCTCATTATCAGCATCAATATTACCATCATTGTTTACATCAACCATCATTTCTTTTTCAACTAACGCTTTAATTGCACCAATTGCCATGGCATCGTTGTTGGATATCACAACTTCAATATCATTTCCATAAACATCAATTAATCGAGACATTTGTTGGTAACCTTCATGCTCATCAAAATTTGCTATCGCTGTTTCTAATACTTCAACTTGATAACCAGCTTGAATAAGTGTTTCGATTACATACTTGGTTCGTTGTTCTGCATCTTGATGTCCTTGTTGTCCTTTTAAGATAACAGCCTGAATGATTTGGTCTTTGTTTTTATCAAACTTGTTTAATTCATTGGGATTATTGCCAAACATTTCCATAATAAGCGTGGCTTGAAGTTGCGCTGATTGTTTTGCATCAGCACCTACATAATATGCTTTGTCATACATTTCTAAATCGCTTTGAAGTGGTTCACGATTAAAAAAGATAATGGCGGTATCGTTTTCTTTTGCTTTTTGAATGATTGCATGGGCACTTAAACGATCCACTGGATTGACCAACAATAACGGTAGATCTTGTTGTAGTAAAGTGTCAATCTGTTCATTTTGAATAGTTTGAGAATGCTGTCCATCATACACTTGTAGCTTAGCATTTTCTATACCCGCTTCTACCATGCGCCGCTGATAATCATCCATGTAAGCATCATTGACATCATATATAAGTACTGGAACTTCGATTGGTTCTTTTCCACATGCTGTTAACAATAACAACATCAACACAATTACTTTTTTCATGGTAACTCCTTTTGATGTACAGGTATTTTCATAATAACTTTGGTGTATTCATCCATCTCACTCTCAATAAGTAAATCAGCACTTGGACCGTAATATAGTTTTAATCGTTGATACACATTTTTTAAGCCCATGCTTGTCGATTCTTTTTCAACATGCAACATGTGCATGATTTCTGCAATTTTGCTTTGATCGATTCCATATCCCTGGTTGAATACTTCAATATACAGAAAATGTTCGTCTTTGTACGCACTTATTTTAATCTCATTAAATGATTCATCGGGTTTAATACCATGGATAATGGCATTTTCCACAAGCGGTTGTAAAGATAATTTTAATACTTTATGTTGTAGTACATCTTGATCAATATTAATGGTAAAATCAAAACTATTTTGATAACGAATTTGTTGGATGAGCAAATAGTTTGATACATGTTCAATTTCATCTTGAAGAGGTACAATGTTTGATTCGCTAGAAATACTCATTCTAAAAAATTTACTTAAGGCAATAATTGCTTTTTCGACATCCGCATTTCGATTGTTTTCACTTAACCACACAATTGAATCTAGTGTGTTGTATAAAAAATGCGGATTAATCTGATTTTGAAGTGCCTTAAAATGTGTTTTTCGCTTTTCTTTTTGTTCAATAAGTACTCGACTCATTAACATCTTGATTCGATCGCTCATAGTATTAAATGCATCGGCTAAAGCCACAACTTCTTTTTGTCCAGACACATAAACATGAGAATCAAAGTCACCTTTTTCAATCTTCTTAATGTATCTTTTAAGTGTGTTCATGGGGTCATTAATTCGTTTAGCAAAGAAAAAGGAAACAATTGCCAAAATAAAAATCATGGAAATAAAAATTAGTGCCATGTTAATAAACATTTGATTTTTTGCTTGCGTTATTTCGTTAACATTAATAAATGTCGCCATTTTCCAACGAGTATGAGTAATGGTGTTTACATTGACATACATACTCGTGTTGTTAATGGTTTGAAGTTGCCCACCTAAGATAATATCTTGAATTATTCCAATGCTTAAGCAGTTTTGGTTAACGCATTCATTTAAAGAATCATAGATGTATTCATTATTCGCATCCAATATAACAATGTGTCCTTGATCTCCTAAGTTGGTTTGGTTGGACAATTGGATAAACTCATCAGTATTAATATCAATCAATAGGACCCCAAGCGATGATTGATTATCATTTATGATTTCCACACTTTTTGTTACAGAAAAAACTTGTTGGTTTGTTAAATGTGTTAAATCTTGTATGTGAGGCTTACTAAAATGATGAATATCTGGATTTGAAGTAGCTTGTGCAAACCACTCAAAATTGCTGTAGTTGCTTATCAATCCTTCTTGTTGACTTGCCGAAAGAACGTTGCCTTGTTGATTAAACAGCGCGATGTTAACGATATTATTTGAAATAGCCACACTATTAGTAAACAACTCTGAAAGTTGGTTATAATTATTTTGCTTTGTATAATCAACGATGTATTTTTGAAGCGAGTTTGATGTATCAATAACATTACTTAAATAACTCTCATAGTTTAAAACAACTTGCTTGTTAATTTCTTTGGATGTACTTTCTATTAAATCATCGGTACGAACAAAAATTAATCGATAAGTTAAAATACCTGAAAGCAAAACAATCGTACTAACAAACACCATTAACAGTAAAAAAATGGATTGTCCAATCGATAAGTCATTAATTTTTTTGAGCATATCTGTAATCCTTTGGTGTTAGTCCAGTCGCTTTTTTAAAACTATAACTAAAATAATACACATCATTGTATCCAACTTGAGTCGCAATTTCATATACCTTATCATTGGAATACTTTAATAGTTCTTTTGCTTTTTCTATACGTAGTGATATTAAATATTTATTAAAGGTTGTGTTGAGCATTTTCTTAAACAATGTACTTAAATAGGAAACACTTACACCTAAATGATCACATAGCATATCCATGTTCATCATTGGATCAGCATAGTTTTGTACTAAAAAGGCGGTTGCCTCATCAAGTACATCATTTGCTTTTGACTTTGTACTATTGCTTGCTTGCCTTCTAAGTTCAAATATAAGTTTTTTAATGTAATCAAAAAGTTCTTTCGTGTTCACCATTGAATATAGCGTTTCTACTAAATCTCGTTGCTCGATTTTACGAAAATCCACGTGCAATGAGTGTGCAAAATCCAATAAAATATGAACAATATTAACAATGTAATATTGCTTACTAAAAAGCGTATCATCTTTACTCTGTGCTATTTCATAATGCTTATCAAATAAAGCAGTAATTTCTTCATCTGTTGAAAAACGAATAACATAACTTATTTCATCGATTTCTTGTTTGCTTAATTGCAAATCTACTCTTTTTTTAAAAGCGACATCTTTATAGTAAATTAATGATCCGATATTAAGATAGTTTGAAAAATCCAAAGCTCTTTTTGCTTGTAGCACATACGTAGAAAACTCTTTAAAGTCCTCAAATGTTTCTGAAATTCCAATCCGTACTTTTATATCACTAAAATCCTTTTTAAGTAAAATCACATCGTACAAAAGCGTGTCTAAATCAACTTGCTTGCTTGTGTGTTGTAAAATAAAGATTAACCCATGCCCGCTATTAATAACATTCACACTAGAAAAATTACTGCATTTCTTTTTCATTAAATTGATAAGAAAAATACGCAATCTCTCCATTGCTAAAAAGTCCTCTTGATCGCTAATTTCCATGAGCACAATTTCAAAGTAACCGTGAAACAAATCAATGTTAAACAACTGAAAACGGCGTAAATCATGTTCAGTTATCGTTGATAATTGCAAGAGATTATTAAACTGATTTTCAATAAGTGCTGGTAAATTTTCATTGTACATTTGATCAATACGATCACTATTAAAGACTTGTTGGTGTTCTTCATCAAGTCGTGTTTTTAACTTTAATAAAAAAGATGTCACTTCTTCTTGCGTAACTGGTTTTGATAAATAACTTATAACATCTAAATCAATCGCTTCTTTGGCATAGGCAAACTCATCATACCCTGATATAAAAGCAATTTTTGTTTTAGGATAGTTTTTTCGAACACTTTTAGACAATTCTATACCATCAATATAAGGCATTCTAATATCCGTAATTAAAACATCTGGTTTCAATCGCTCGATTAGATCTAATGCATCAAAGCCATTGGCAGCTTCTCCAACAACTTTAAAAACACCATCTTCTGGTATTTTAGATGCAATTCTGTTTCTTACTTCACTTTCATCGTCCACTAAGACGATTGTGTATGGCAACAAATGATTCATCGTTATCTTCCTTATATCATAAGACTATCAAAGCTTTGTGGTATTGTCATCCTTTTTTATATGATTATTAGACGCAAGTCCTAAGAAAATCCAAAACACATACGCTACAGAGACGACACTTATATTAAAGAATGCTTGGATTAAATATCCAATTATACTAATAACTACCATTAATTGTAATGGGTGATCCCATAAATGCTTCGTTGCATGTTTTATTATTAGACCAATAAACATCAAATAAGACAATAAACCAACCAACCCAGTAGTCAGTGCAACATGCAAATATTCGTTATGTGCTTTATCTGGAATAACAACCCGATTAAAATGAGAGACAATATCTTCTTTATAAAACTCTAAAAAAGCAATACCGACATTTTCAAGTCCATATCCAAACAATGGTCTAGCTTGTACTAAGTATACTCCTCGTATCCATATAAACAAACGACTACTTCCAACATGATCTAAATTATCTTGATCAATTATGTTGGTTACATCTTGTGAAATGGACAACAATCGCGTAATAAAACTGCTGTTTAATCCACCATACACCAATAACACACCCACACTCACAGCTACAAAAAACAACCATGCTTTAACATCCACTTTTTTATTAGCAGCTAAAATAACAAAGTAAAGAGCATGAGATAATCCTGCACCAACCCAAGCACCACGAGTCATGGTTGCTAAAAGAGTATAAAATAAGAGTGCATACACAACAAGTGCCCATTTCTTTTTGTAACGAATAAAAGTATCAGTTGCAAGTGGCAATAATAACACCAAATAACTACCTAAAAAATTGGGGTTACCAATGGTTGAAAAAGCTCTTGTCCAGTTTTCACGAATAAAATCACGGGGGAAAGGATCAATAGAAAAACTTTGTAATACACCATAAATGGAAATAACACATCCTACAACAAGTATCCATACAATATGTTCTCTCTTTATCATTTTTGCATGTCTTGCCATCACAAACAGCATCATATATGTAATGATTGTACTTAATCCTTCTACTCTTTTTGGTGAACCAACGATTGCTTGTTTTGGATTCATCGCGAAAATAGTAGAAATCACTAAAGCAACACCGTACAACAATAAAAAAATATAAATAAAATCAATTGAAACCTTCTTTAATGTCTCTTTTCGATACACTAAAACAAGAATTAAAAATATCCCCACAATTCCTTGATAAAACATGACCTTTGGTCCATAAAAGTAGTCATTGTAATACCCTAAAGGAATAAACACAAAAGGTGTTACTAATAACACAACAAGTATTAGTGACCGTATCAATTCATGAATGTTCTTTTTTTGTGAAAAATCCATGGTTCCCTCTATGCTTAACTCTTCTACTTTAGTATTGTACTATGCTACACTTAAAAAAAGAAGAACAACTGTCTCTTTTTAAGGGGGTCATTTGCTATGGCAAGTAGAAGCGAACTACTAGAAGAACTAAATTCCGTATTAAAAGGAAAAGGACTTGATGTATTGTTGCCACCACTAGTGTATGCAATATCAAGCAACTTCTTTTCCATCATCATTGCTGGAATATTAGCAAGTGGTTTTGCTTTGTTTTTTGCTGTTGTTCGTCTAGTCAAAAAACAATCCATACTTTATTCTTTTGGTGGTTTAGCTGGTGTTTTATTTGCCCTTGCCCTTGCTTATCTTGCCGATAATGCTCGTAATTTTTATTTGCCTGGACTAATTAGCAGTATCGCTTTAGTTGTTGCGACAATTGTTTCCCTTATTCTATCAAAACCATTATCAGCGATCGCAAGCCATTTAACACGTGGTTGGCCTTGGGCTTGGTTTTTAAGAAAAGATATCAAACCAGCATACACAGAAACTACTTGGATGTGGCTTATATTCTTTTCTTTACGAACAACATTACAGCTAGTTCTGTTTTTACAACAAGACATTACTCGATTTGCTCTGTTTAACACGTTGTTAGGGTTGCCAGTCACCATCGGTGTGTTAATTTTAACGTATGTGTATGGTTTGTGGCGTTTACAACAATTAAAAGGCCCTGGTGTGGATGAGTTTATCGATCATAAACAACCTCCTTACCAAGGCCAAAAACGTGGTTTTTAATACTTACTCATAAATGATTTCATATACATTTTCTTCATCCGCATCTTTTGAGACTAAAATTGATGAAGTTACATTAACCACAGGCCGTACTCCAATATTGCTTGCATCCGCAAACCAATCTACATACAATCCAGAGGTAGTAATCATACCTACAACACGATAACCTCGTGCATATGGACTCCTTGACCAATAATCGTATGTAAATCTCCTTGGAAACCCTGCCTCAAGTTTAGTGTAATCTGCATCCACAAAATATGGAAATGCTTTTCCTATTTCAAATGTCTCTTGACTAAAATCATCAAGTGTACCACCCATTTCAGTGTGTGAAGCAATAAAAACATTGTCGGTGGTGGTGTATGGTACTTTTGTATCTCCATCTATGTTTTCAATTGTAGTAGAAACTACAATGTTTTTAAATTGAGAAGAAAAAGCATTGTAAAACCCATCACCACTGTATTCACCTGTTGAATTTAACCACGGTCTTAATCCTGCACCATTATTTAACCCACTATTTCCCCAATGGTTTCTCCCTGCTAATAGCCCGGATTCTAAAATGGAATTATCAAAAATATAAAAGCCTATTAAATGTTCACTAACAAGTGTTACTGTGTTGGCATCATAGTGGTCTTTCGCCACCACAATCCAACGAACAGGTAATGTAGGTTCATCATCCCAAAAGGTGGTATAATTATCCCCTTGTTTGAACTCCCACTCCCAACTACTGTCATACACAATATCTCCAATATTTAAATCAGAGAGTAGTAAGCTTGTTGAATCATTATCATTGTCATCATTGTTGTTATCGTTATTTCCATTTGTTGGTGGATTATTATCACCATTTGAACTCGATGAACAAGCACTCATTGACAACACTAAAACCAACGTGAAAAAGACGATGATCCATCGTTTTAACTTGTTTTGCATATTTAACCCTCCCCAGGCGCAAATAATGATAAATTTGCTTTATTTATCTATGTATATTTTATCATGTCTTAAAGAAAAATCATCAATTATTTCAAGAGCATGTGGTAATTCATTAATGACATCACTCGCAATCATTCCCCAAATACCAAGTTTTTCTTTTGCTAAGATGGAAGCTTGATGATACACCTTTAATGTCGCTAAAATAGCATCCATTGTTTTATTAAACAACCCAACCATACTTGCTAGTATACCCGCAAAAACATCCCCTGTTCCTGCACTGGCAAGACCAGAATGACCACATTCAAAGATGGATATCTTATCGTTGTGACACACAATTGTTGTTGGTCCTTTTAGTAGTACTGTAGCGTTGTATTTTTTTGCTACCGCTTGTATGACTGAAACAATATCTTGTTTTATTGCTTCTATAGGAGTGTTTGCTAAAATACTTAACTCATTTACATGTGGAGTTAAAATTAGTCTTGATTGATGATTTAGGTTTTTATGTAATGATAAATGATAAAGACCATCTCCATCAATAATGCATGGACATTCACAATCAAAAATGACAGACAAGACATCAATGTTAGGTGTTTGTTTTGAAACACCATTACCATACACAACTACATCTTTTTTAACTAATATTTCTTTTAATGATAGTTGATCAAAATAGATTGGTGTCATCGCTTCATAAGGCAACGGTATTTTATACTTGACAAGTTCATGTGCTAGTGCATAACTTACTAAACCACACCCACTTCTCAATGCTGCACTAACACTAAGTGCAGGAGCACCCATCATTGAAGGTGAACCTCCAATCACACACACATGTTTAAACATATATTTATGCACATTCATTTTTCGATTTGGTAATACTACCTCAATCTCATCTTGTTTTATTTTTTCAATAATATGTTCATGATTAAGAGATATTCCAATATCAACCAGTTCAACTCTCTTTGCGACATCCAAACCATCAAATAAGAAATGTGCTGGCTTGTATGCACCAACCGCATAAGTTAAATGACTGTTTACACAAGCATTACTTTTGAAGCCACTATCTGTGTATAATCCACTGTTTATATCAATACTTACCACTTGCTTATTACATTCATTGATTAAATCAATGACCTTACATCCTTCTTGATCAATCGACTTGTTTAATCCAATACCATATAGTGCATCCACCACATAGGTAGCATAGTATAATTGTTGTTTAAAAAAATCAAAGTCTTCACTAATTACATGCACTGGAATATTTAATGTGGAAAGAACTTCTTGTTGTTGGTAATTATCATTGCTACAACGTTGATTATTAAGGATAAATATTGAACATGGTATGTTGTGTTTGATCAAATACTCACCCATTACTAAACCATCACCACCATTGTTTCCAAGTCCACAAACAATTACAACATTATCAACACTTGATAGATGATTCATAAGTTTTTTAGCAATCTGCTCTCCTGCATATCGCAACAACTCAAAACTAGAATTATACTTACTATTGATTAGTTGTCTGTCCAGTTTTTGCATCTGTGATTTTGTGATTGCTTGCATCATGTTACACACCTCAATAATATTGTATCTTAATTTGACAATATATTCACATTTTTCTTTACAAATAAGTCATACGATGTATGATAAAGGTGACTTAGGGGGAGATAATGATATAAGGTGATTATAATGAAAAAGTGGCAATCTTTCATTACTAACCGACACTTCTTTACTTTCATGATGGGTGTACTCTTTTTACTTCTTTTATTAATGGTCTTTTTTACATACACAGGTTATGCCAATACTCAAAAAGTAAGAGAAAGACTAACCACACTATCCAATGAAATTGAAGTATATGATTTGTATTTAACCAATGATTCCATCAATTATGTATTAACAAATCAATCGACCTATAAAGATAAATACCATGAAGCTTATGATTATTTAACAACCCTATTTGATGATGCAAAGTCATTTGATAAACTTACCCCGATACTAATTCAACTAGAAGAAATTCATGTCAAGTTAAACGAGTTTGAAGAGTATGCCATGAAAAGCAAAGATATTTCAGTGTTTTCTTTGGCTGACTATCAAACTTTAAAAGATAATTACCAACAACTAACCTTACAATTACAATCAAAGACGATTCAACTTGCTAATCAAAAGACACAAACATTTGTGTACTCAATAACAGCCTTTTTATTGGTTGGTACTCTTTTTTCTTTCTTTGTATTAGGGTTTTTGTTGTTTTTTGGACATCGTTTACAAAAGAAGTACCAGTTCTTCAAACACTTACAACGATGTACAACAGAGTTACTAAGTTTACAAACATCGTTTTCAAATCAAAACTTTGAATGCATGTCACAAATATTTATCAATGAGTTTAAAGCAAATGTAGTTGGTATTATTAATCAAGACGGTTTAGAAAGCTGGTTTAATGAACCTTCAATAGATCATCCTATTTTCATCAAAGATATATTTAGTTTGCTTCATCACAATCCAACCAATAAGAGAACATATAGTTTTAATAGTTCCACCTATTCACCAGATATTAAAATGTTCTTAAAGAAATACCAATTGACATCATGCTGGGTTATTCAAAACTCATACATCAATCATCGTGTAACACTTGTTATCGGCTTTACTAATACACTTAAAAGGATGGATTCTCCAACCATTAGCTTTTTGCTTGATTTATGCATGTTGCTATCGATGATGTTTTCAAGAATTAAACACGAAGAACAACTCTTTATATTAGCTACAACTGATTCACTAACAAATATATACAATTTACGAATGTTTAAAGAAAAACTGACAAAAGAAAAATCTCGTCATAAACGTTTTTCTTTAAGCAGTTGTTTAATGGTGTTGGATTTAGATCATTTTAAAACCATTAATGACACTCATGGTCATGATATCGGTGATGAAATACTTACCCATTTTGTGGATAATGTACTTTCGTGTATTCGAGATATCGACATATTTGGTCGTATTGGTGGTGAAGAATTTGCCATCTTCTTACCGACAACCACAATCAAACAAGCATACAACGTTGCATATCGTATTTTAGAAACAGTAGAAAAAACACCTTATGTCTTTGGAAATTTAACAATTGAGTATACTGTTAGTATTGGACTAACCTCTATCATTAATCAAAGTACTAGTATTGAAGATGATATGAAAAAAGCTGACTATGCAATGTACTTGGCAAAATCTCATGGCCGTAATCGTATCGAAATATTATAAGAATTCTTGTGTAAACTTGTCAGATTGCTATAATAGTACAGAAGGAGTGTTCCTTATGAAAAGTGTTAAAGAAATGTATGATTACAATAAAAATAATGATTATGGTGTAAACATCAATGAAAAGATGACATACAATACGTTTGCTTATTGTGCAAAACAGTTAAAAGAAAATGAGGATGTTAAAATGTCATTTGTTGGCATTTTATATTATCAAGCAAGTGCACAGTTTACTTCTTGGTATGGTGTGTTAATAACAGATCAAAGAATATTGGTTAGCTTGTATGGTTTTTTCAATAAAGAGCACCATGCATTTTCTTTATCCGATTACACACATGTTGATATCGATGAAACAAGTTCAAAACACGCTATTCAGTTTATTGGAGAACAACATACTTTAAGTATTGGTGTATTGTCCCATCGATCGTTGGATATCGTCAATGACATTGTAAGTAAAACTGATTTAGTGAAACGCTAAATCTTTTTTTAGTTTAATAATGAAGTTTTAAGATGAAAAAAAAGCAATTACTTTTATTATTAATCATTTACTGTTCATTTATTAGTTTAGGTTTACCTGATGGAGTTCTTGGGGTTGCATGGCCATTGATGCGACTTGATTTTAATCAACCTCTAGAAGCTGCTGGTGTGATTGTTTTAATCATGATGCCGCTTTCTTCATTTTCATCCATGATGGCTGTGAAGTTAACAAAACGTTTTGGAGTTGGCCTTATTACTTCCTTTAGTGCTCTATTAACGAGTGTATCATTGTTAGGTATTGCTTATTCTAACTCCTTTGTTGGACTAATTATTTTTTCTGTTGGCTTAGGAATTGGTCAAGGTGCTGTCGATGTAGTGTTAAATGATGTAGTAGCACAAAACTACTCCGCTACTCATATGACATGGCTGCATGGGTTTTGGGGTGTTGGTGCAACGTTAGGACCAACAATCATGGCATGGGCGATACGATCAAGTGATCAATGGACAACAGGATACTCATTAATTGGAGTGTTACAATTAATGATTGCGATTGGTTTGTTTGTTAGCGTTGGTTTGTGGAAACATCTTCATCTAAAAAGAGTTCACACTAGAATAGAAGAAAAAGCAAGTTTTGAATCAACGATGATCTTAGGTATTGCTCTTTTCTTTTTATATGTTGGCATTGAAATGAGTATCGGATTATGGTCTAACTCATATTTTGTTGAACATTTAAACATAAACCCTTCACATTCTGGATTATTGATATCTGGATACTACTTGTTTATTACAGTTGGTCGATTTTTAAGTGGTTTTTTAACTATTAAGCTAAAAAACAGAAACATGATACGACTTGGTTTATTGCTTGCAATTGCAGGAGTTTCCACTTTGGTTTTGTTTGACAACATAGCAATAATACCTATCGCACTTATGATAGTAGGTTTAGGATTAGCACCACTTTATCCTTCTATGATGCATGAAACACCAAATCGGTTTAGCGCATCACAAGCAAGCTTACTTATAAGTTATCAAGTTGCTATAGCTTATGTTGGTGGTACAATGATGTCTTCTTTTTTAGGTGTAATATTAGCTAAACTATCGCTTACTTTACTTTATCCAATAATGTTATTTTTCTTACTTTTAATGCTCTTTCTTTCAGAAATATACAATAAAAAAACATGAGTCAATCGAAAAGATTGTTTTTTTTCAAAATATACCTTGACAGGCGAGGTATCTTGTAATAATATATACCCGAAAGGAGGATACACATGAGTATTACTTCCGATATATTACGTGGACATACTGAAACGATTATACTGAAACATTTATGTGATCATGATTCATATGGCTATGAAATTAACAAGGCAATACAAGAAAAAACAGACAACCAATATCAGCTCAAAGATGCAACGTTATATTCGGCATTTCAGCGATTAGAAAAAGCTGGATACATTTCTTCCTATTGGGGAGATGAAAATGTAGGTGCAAGACGTAAGTATTATTCCATTACTCAACAAGGAAAAATATACTATGAGCTCAGTAAAAAAGCTTGGGAACAAGCAAAAGAATTAATCGATTCATTATTATAGGAGGAAAGTATGATTAATCGTATTAAACAGTATATTGAAGTCGCTTTTATGGATGTTCCCCCAACAAAAGCATCACTAGAACTTAAAGAAGAACTAACCAGCAACATGATTGAAAAATACAACGATTATTTGCTGAAAGGGGACAATGAAGAAACAGCATTTTCCAATGTAGTGGAACATGTTGGAGACTTATCAGAGTTAACAGCTCCATTAAAAGATACCAATCAAGTCGAAATACTTAGTAAAAAGCAAAGTGCAACATTAAAAGCAGTTGCTGTTGGACTGTATATTTTAAGTCCTGTTGCATTAATCTTAATGAGCGAGCTATTTACAGGTCCTATCGGATTAACAAGCATGTTTATCTTTATAGCCCTTGCTACAGCACTACTGATCTATAATAGCTCCATTACGAAAAGTTATACTCGACAAGATGAAACAATGACAGAGCAATTTAAAGAATGGCAGGATAAAACAAGTAAAACAAGTGAGAGCTTTGCATTGTTTAAAAGTGCATTTTGGTTTATTACCATTGCACTATACTTATACATTAGTTTTACAACATTTCGTTGGCATATCACTTGGATCATCTTTTTAATCGCTACGGCAATTATTAAGATAGTTGAAGGAATACTTGTTTTGAGAAAAAATGATGAAAAATAAAAATAAAGCAATCGTGTCTATCGCATTTTGGTTACTTGTGCTTGTTGTATCTTTGTATGGAGTAAAAGTACTGTCTGGATCTACTTTTGATTGGAACTTCAATTTCCCACTATTTAGTAGAAATACCGAAGATATGGTCTTATTACAAGAAAAAACCTTTAATCAAACTGTCGATGATATCGATATTGATTGGACAGCAGGAAGTGTTACACTAAAGGCAACTAATCGCTCTAATATTATTGTAAAAGAGTATGCTAATCGACAATTATCAAAAGATAGATGGGCAAGTATGGATGTAAACAACGATAAACTAATTATTGAAAGTGACAACTCTGTACGGTTTAACTTCTTCTTTATCAACGATACAACAACATCATTGGTTGTCGAAGTTCCACAAAAGCAATACAATCATATAAAAGGTCATTTAACTTCAGGAAACTTTACGATGAATGACTTAGAAAGCAGTATTTTACAAGTATCTTTAACATCAGGTAATGTTAAACTATCAAACAGCGAAATTGATGACTTCTCCTTAAAAATGACAAGTGGAAACTCAACCTTTGATCAAGTTAATGCTACGAAACTAAGTGTTGAAATGACTTCTGGAAACTTAAGAGCTACAAAGCTTCAAAGTGATGATGTTGCCTTTACGATGACAAGTGGGCTAGCTGATCTTGATTTATTATCCCCTGCTCCCGAGTCTTTACAAGCGAAAATTAACGCAGGTAATGTCAAACTAGCACTACCAACAGACGCTAGTTTTAAAACTAATCCATCTATTACATCAGGAAACTTTAATAAAGATTTTAATTATACACAAGTAAACAACGATACGATATACAATCAAGGAGATCATGTTTACAATATTCAACTTACAAGTGGAAATCTAACGATTAAAATACCTGAATAAAGTGAGATTTTCAACGTTTCATAATCAGTATAAAAAACATGTTTATTGTAGATCAGATTTAAACATGGTGCTTCAACTTAAGGATGCATTTCCTTAAATCCATCTGCTAAAAACTATTGCTACACAAAAAAAGACATGCATCAAGATTTTCTTGAGACATGTCTTTTAGTTATTTATTGAAATTTATTCAAACCGTAAAGCATCTACTGGCTCTAGTTTACTTGCACTATAGGCTGGGTATAGTCCAAAAATAATACCGATTGAAATTGAAAACACCAACGATAGTACAACAGCATCTAATCCTAATACAACGCTAAAATCAGTTACTGATGAAATGACTATTGTACCTAAGTAACTAACTACAAGTCCAACTGCACCACCAAGTGTTGTTATGATGATTGCTTCAATTAGAAATTGACTTAATATTTGAGATTGCTTTGCACCAAGCGCTTTTCGAATACCAATTTCTTTGGTTCTTTCTCTAACTGTCACTAGCATAATATTCATTATTCCAATTCCACCTACCAACAACGAAATGGAAGCAATACCAGATAATAAAGTAGTAAGTAACGCCATTAATGTATCCAATACACCAAGAATTTGTGTTTGGCTAAAAGCACGATAATTGTTGGATGATGGCATGACACTTGCTAAGTAAGCCAACACTCTATTTAATGTAAAATCTATTGTTTCCTCTGATTCTGCTGCTAGGTAGAACGTTTTATTAGTACTACCAAATCCTGACATAAAACGAGTGTAATCTATTGGCAAATACACCATCATATCATTATCACCACTAAAATTAGTTCCTCGTTCCTCTGCAACACCAACCACAGTAAAGGGCATCCCCTTAATAATGAGAGTATTACCTATGACTGGTTGATTGGGAAACAATAAATTTGGAATTTTATAACCTACCACCACCACAGGTGTATTGTAGGTCATGTCATGATCATTTAAAAATCGACCCTCAATCATGTCAAGACTATTTATAAATGCATAATCTTGATTAACACCACTAATAGAAACTGTAACATCACGACCTTCGACTGAGTAACTTGCTGAAGTTGAAATCATTTCCGAGTAAGCAGTTATTCCTGCTGGCTCTGAAATTTGCGATAACCAATCAGAAGGTAAATTACCTTGGTTGTCATTAACATTTACAAAGATTAGATTTGAACCAATACTTCGAATTTGATTTGCTGCTTCTAAGCGAGCACTATTGCCAAGCGACATAAGTAAAATAACTGAGGAAACACCAATAATGACACCTAAGGTTGTTAATAGAGACCGAATTTTATGGGCATACACCGATCGAAACGCAAGTGCTAAATATTCCTTAATCATGATAGCCTCCTTGTTTAACATCCGATGCTACTTTTCCATCCTTTAATGTGATTACACGATTGGTAAACTTAGCTACTTCAGGATCATGTGTAATAATAATGACTGTTTTATGATCATCATTAAGTTTCTTAAGTTGCTTTAACACTTCTCGACCTGTTGTTGAATCTAAGGCTCCTGTAGGTTCATCTGCTAAGATAATAGCTGGATCATTGGCTAATGCTCGTGCAATCGACACACGCTGTTGTTGACCTCCTGAAAGTTCTGTTGGTTTATGATACATGCGGTCTTCTAACCCAACTAACCCAAGCAAGTTAGCTGCCTTTTCTTCCCGTTGTTTCTTAGGCATCTTAGCATAGGTCATTGGCATCATGACATTTTCGATTGCAGTTAAGTTTGTCAGTAAATTAAACTGTTGGAAAACAAATCCAATCTGTTTGTTTCTAATGTGGGCTAACTCATCTTGATGGTAGTTTACAATCGGTATTTGATTTAACTCATACTGTCCATCACTGACAACATCCAAACAGCCGATAATGTTCATTAATGTAGACTTACCACTACCACTAGGTCCAACAATAGCTACAAACTCCCCTTTATTAATCGAAATATCAACCCCATCTAATGCTTTAACTATTGTTTCTCCCATCATGTATTGTTTGGTTACATTTGCTAAAGTAATCATTGGTTAAAAAACGGGAAGGATGAACTTCTAGGTAAAATCAGTATTTCTTGACCAATTAAATCTGTCCCAATTACTTCTACATTGTATACATCCGCAATACCCGTTGTTACTGGAATATAGAAGTCTTCTTGGGGCTGATTTGGAAAGTCAAGCCACTCAGCTGATAGCACATAACGATTTGTATTGGAAGTAATAATCGCTTCAAAAGGAACAACCGCAATGTTGTCTTTGCGTGAAATTTCAATTTTTGCACTGGCACTCATACCAATAAACACATCATTGTCCCCATGATCAAAAGAAATCGTTACAGGATAGGTCGTGTAATCTTGATTGGTGTTACCTATCTTATTGATATTTGTTACAGTACCTTCAAATTCCACATCGAGTGCTTCAACATAAACATCCGCCTGTTGATCAAGACTGATTTTATGAATATCTTTTTCACCAATGGCAATTTGGACTTGTAAAATTGATGGATCAGCAATATGAAACTCATTGCTAACACCACTTGGTATTTGTGTAATTAATCCTGATGCTTCTGCAATGATAGCTACTTGTTGGCCAATATTGTTAATGGTTTCTCCTAGCTGCTGATCTTTTTCAACAATATCACCCACTTGAACATCCACTTGAACAACACTTGTACTGCTTGTTTGAACCGTAATGCTTCCACTAGTAATTTTCCCAGAAGCTAGTGATACTAATGAAATACTACTTGATTCAATTAAAAAACGTTCACTACGTGCTGCAAGTGATGTCCGTGATCGATTCGATTGCCACCAAGCACCACCAACTGCTATGACTACTATAACTACAAGTAGTGCTATCCATTTCTTTTTGTTGTTTTTCTTTTTCATTGTTATCTCATCTATCAATGTAAAATCACTATTGATACTTTTCTTTCTAGGCCAGTATTACTATCTTATATAATCAATGGCCATTGATGTCTATCTATAAGCCTTTACTTTGGTTATTTATTTTTTAAATTTTTTCTAAACATTTCAACAACATTTTTTCTATTTTTTCTAGTTTATATCTTCATTGTTTAATCATTCAATGATGAAATATCGAGAAAATAAATGCGTTAATTTCTATATGAATAAATCACTTTTACTTTACTTTAGTAGTGTATCACAGTCCATGTGATATACAAATAAAATGCTTAAAAGTACGTGTGATAAGCATATTAGTTAATACTCTATGTTATATTCAAAACCCTACAACAAATAGTACAAGTGTTGTATTTAACCAGTTATTAAGCAAAGCACATGAAATATTTCAATATTTAATACCACAAAAATCTAACGTATTGATGGTTATTTTTGCTTAGAATAACACTTTTACTTTCCATATTATCGTTGTGTTTTAGTTTTGCACTTTACAATAAAGACTATGGAAATACTAAATATTTCTTTTAGCTCATAGTGATGTGCAAAGAGGATGATTTTTGATAAGATGATAGTATGAAACAAACAAGAAAAGCGCAAATGTATCTTTCAACTACATTACTTGATCACATAAAGCAACACTACTTAAACAACAAAAAAGTATTGCTTGTGACATCCAACCCTTCCATAGCGTTAAACATCCAATCTCACTTTCCTTTACTTTCACTTGCACAAGTAACAGGAGCAAACAACCATCAATTTAAAGAAATTGTTGAAAAAATGAAAAGTAAAACAATTGATGTGATGGTGCTTGGAATTGAACAGCTTATTAATCCAAGTAAACTTTCAATTATCATGGAACATTTTATTGATGTGGATACCATCATGATTGATCAAATCCACCATTTAAGTAAGACTAACTTTGATTATCGACCTGAGTATGAGAATTTAAGCTTGCTTATCAAAACGTATACCAACAGTGATTGGTTGTTGTTTTATAGTATTTTAGATGATACTGATGTAACTAATCTTAGATTAACCTTTGATATTAAATCAACATCAATCATCCACCCAAACACATCGTATACGTATGTTTCATACGATGGTGTGGATCGATTAAAGTATCTTGTTGATCATGCTAGAAAATATAAAAGTGTGTTTATTACTCATCATTACTTACAAGCTGAAATTATTGCAAATCAAATTAATCAGTTTTTAGCTTGTGAAGTAGTTCATCGTAAGGTTGAAGAAACCAAAAAAGTAGAAAGTATTAAAAAGTGGCAAAGTGGCTTGTTAGATCATATTGTCATAACATCAGATACCACTTTACCACATCCTTTTTCAAAGGTGGATGCTGTTGTCTTTTTAGAACCCCCTATTAGCGAAGCACAAGTTACATACTTCCAACAGTTGTATCAATCTTCATTGACATTGCTTGTTTTTAATAAAGACAAATTTATGTATGAAGATAGTGCTCTTCATCAGTTTCCTTATGATGAACTATTAAATGATGTCATCGATTGTTTAACCCAAAACCCTACGGGATTAACAATGCGACAAATGGAACATACGATTAATGTCGATTCTTACCAACTAGAAAAAGCAATGAAAGGTTTAAAAGCATACAATGCTATTAAAAAAGATAAGTTGGTGTACATGCTTGATCAACCCTTTTACTTAACACCAAAACAAATTCAACTACATCATAACGTAAAATATCAAGCATATGATGCTTTTAAAAACAAGCTTCAACCTTCTTATACACATCTTATGCCTGTCGATGAACATATCATGACCACGTTTTATCATCATCCATTAACAGTACGACCAAAAGTATTGTTTCCAACTGGTTTTTTTAAGCAATCACTCATAAAAAAAGAACATAGAAGTGAACATGGTTATGTTTTTGCAGTTGACTATCCAAAGATACATGAAAGAGCAATCGCAATTGATAAATTAATTCAAAAAAATTATAAGAATGAGCAAATCACTGTTACATCTCTATCAAAGGAAAACGATAAGGTAAGTGAATTAGCACTTTACTTACATAATCACTTTTTCTATGATTATAAACGTGTGTTTGAGCAATTTGATAGTAGCTTATTAAAAGTTAATTTGAACCCTTACCATAAGATGAAGGCAATACTTGAACAATTGAGAATCATACATTCATCATCTTACCATGATGTGCTTGTCATAGTAGCAGATCATGGTGATCATTTTTGGCAAATGGGTGTACTTGCAAAAATCTTGTTAGAAGGTAACTTAATTAAAAAAGTTGTCGTAATATTTAATCAGCCTTAAGTGCTTCTTTGACAATAGCATGTGCATGAATATCGGTTGTATCAAAGATGATTTTATTTTGAAAGTCACATTGAAGCAATGGAAGTTCTGTACAACCTAAAATCACACCTTGTACATTAGGATACTTTAAAACAATTTCTTCGATAATAGTTTTGCTCTTTTTGTTAATGATACCGACAATTAACTCTTTGTATATAATATCATGCACTATCTTTTGTGATGTTTTATCCACTGTTATACATTCAATGTTTTGCATAGCACATGCTTGTTTAAACATATCATCATTCATTGTAAACTCAGTCCCTAACAAAAGAACTTGATGACAACCTTTGCTTTTGATCTCATCGACCGTAGCTGTGACTATACTAACAAACGGTATGTGAACCATTTGTTGAAGCTCTGGCAAAATTTTATGCATGGTATTGGTGGCAATGACTAGTAGTTCTGCTCCTGCATTTTCAAGCAGTCTTGCTTTCTCACCTAAAAGATGAACAAGCATTTGCCAATTATTTGCATGTTGAAGCTCACTAATGAGTTGAAAATCAAATGAATACAATAAAATTTGAGCACTATGTGCGTTTTTTAGCTGCTTATTAACTCTCTCATTAATCATTTGATAATACACACTCGTGGATTGTGCACTCATCCCACCTAAGATTCCGATTGTTTTCATACTTTCTCCTAACTTACACTTGTTATATGGTATGATTATTATAATAGAAAGAGAGGTTACTTGTGAAATCATATCGTAAAGAACTAGTGTTTAACACACCAACAAGACGAGCATTTATTAATATTACCAATGAAGTTCAACAAGCACTCACTCAATCAACTATTCAAGAAGGGTTTGTTCTTGTTAATGCCATGCATATTTCAGCGAGTGTTTTTATTAACGATGATGAAGCAGGTTTGCATTATGATTTTGAAAACTTCTTAGAAAAGTTAGCACCAGAAAAACCATACGATCAGTATCAACATAATGGCTATGAAGACAACGCTGATGCTCACTTAAAAAGACAAATTATGGGACGTGAAGTCGTAGTAGCTATTACAAAAGGGAAACTTGATTTTGGACCTTGGGAACAAATTTTTTACGGTGAGTTTGATGGTAAGCGCAACAAACGTGTACTTATAAAAATTATAGGAGAGTAATCACATAAAAAGGCACTTAAACTAGAGCCAACGAGTAAAGATCAGATTCAATGAATAAGTAACACAATCTTCACACATAAAGGAGTGGTGCTAAAAAGACTTATTCTTAGAGGTACAAAAATGAAACGATATCAAATACAATTTAAAGGTCAAGTACAAGGTGTTGGGTTTCGCTATATTACAAGAAAGCTTGCAATTGATTTTTCATGTACTGGTTGGGTTAAAAACCAATCGGATGGTAGTGTTCTTATGGAGATTCAAGGAGAAGAAAACAACATATACAATGTACTTAAACATTTAAATGAAGTTTCACACATTATCATTGAGGATAGTAGAAAGTATACGATTGAAGTTAAAGAATATGAGCAATATTTTCAAATAAAATACTGACGGTGTCAATCTATCCGTTAGTATTTTTTAAAAACGATAATGCTTGATCAAAAGATACCGGCTTACTATAATAATATCCTTGTATATAATCACATTGATGTTTTTTTAAGTAGGTTAGTTGTTTTTTAGTTTCTACACCTTCCGCCACAACACTATAATCAAGCTTGTGTGCCATCTGAATAATGTGATGGCTTACTAATTGAGATTCTTTGTACTGTTCAATACGATCAATAAATCGTTTATCTAGCTTGATTGTATCGACCTTCAACTCTCGTTCACGGGCAAAATTTGAATAACCAGTTCCAAAATCATCAATCGCAATTTTTACTCCTTGTTTACGTAATTGTTGGATTATGGAGTTAATCATCATAAACTTATCTGAAAAGACAGATTCTGTTAACTCAACTATTACTTTAGTTGGATCAATCTTTGCTTGTTTAATTTTTGTTAATAAAATTTCACTAAAATCATCTTTTAAGAGTTGTAGTGTTGATACATTAATGGAAATACTGATGTCCTGATATCCATGATAATCACATGTTTTTTTAAAGGCTAAGGCTTGATCAATAATCATCTCACCTAACAATATAATGATTTGTGTCTCTTCCGCAAGAGGAATAAACTCAGCCGGCGAAACATAACCTAGTCCATCAAATGAAAAGCGACAAAGTGCTTCAAAACCACTTACTTTATTGTCTTTTGTACAAATAATTGGTTGAAAATGTAAAATCATTGAATCATCTGGTTGATTGATAAACTGAATAAGTTGATCTTTGATGGATGATTGTCGCTGTATCATGTGATTGATTTCTTGATCAAAGAACGTGATGGATGAGGTTGAATGCATATGTTCTTCACTTGCAATCGAAGCATTTCGTATCATTCGATCAGGTGTGCAGTCACAATCACACGTATCCATTCTTACGATTCCAATATTACAACCGATTAGTTTCGTCACATCAAGCTGAGTGCACGCACTAATGATTGATAAAGCACACTGCTTTAAATACTGTACTGATTCATATTCTTTGATATACACTGCCATTCTTTCAAAAGATACATAGTACACATCGTGTTTATTTTTAACAACTTCTTGAACTTTCATGGACAAATCACGTATGATTTGCTCACTAAAACTAAATCCATAACTGAGGCTAAGTGTATTGATACGACTAAAGTTAATGATAAGTAATGCATTATTTTGCTTAGTATCATGCTTTGAGTTTTCTAAAACAACACTTAAATATTCACGGTCATAAAGGCCTGTTAATGTGTCATGTTCACTTAAGTATTTTAAGTGTTTTTCGATGTTTTTTCGTTTTGTTATATCAATGATGATACCCTCTAAGGCAACAGGTGTTTCCTCTTGATAAATTACTTCCCCTTTTTCCAACACCCATATAATCGACTGGTCTTTTTTTGTAATCTCATACTCAAATTCAAATGGTTCCTTATTAGCAATAGTTACTTGCCATTTTTCCCATAAAAATTGTCGATAATCAGAAACAATAAGATCATTAAAAGCAAGACTCTGATTATCAATCAATTCACTAGGACGATATCCAGTTAAATCAAAGACACCACTTGATACATATTCCATGGTCCATTCACGATCGATTTTACATCGATAAGCCATACCAGGTAAGTTTGATAACAGTACCGACTTTGATCGTTCACTTTCCATTAAAGCTTGTTCTGTAAGTTTACGATATGTTATATCCTGAATTAAACACAAAAAAGTAGATGATGTCTCATTTGTATGCAATGATGTCACATCCATTAATACCCAAATTATTTGATTATCAGGTGACAAGTAGCGTTTTTCAATATGAAATCCTGTTGTTTTACCATCATAAAAGTCTTGGTATAATCTTCTGTTTTTTTCAATATCATCAGGATGTGTAATGGGTTCCCATCCTTCTTGAATTAAAAACTCTTTTTTACGCCTTGTTATCTTTAAAAAAGCATTGTTAAAGTCTAAAAAGATCCCTTGGTTTTTCCCATCAATTTTTTGTTTGTTGCCAATCGCAATACCAATTGGTGCTTGTTCATATACCGTTGTAAATAATGAGTGTTGATGTGCTAAATTAGTTTCCAACTTCTTCTTAAGTTTAATAATCTCCAAATGAGGTTTAAAATTTTCATAAAAAATCTCGGGATGTTGACATTTCACAAGCACACCTGTGTAACCATGTTGGATTAATGTTTCTTTGCATGTTAAATCACACTCATTAGCCATTACATACACGTGCATGTTTAAATCAAGAAAATTTTTATCAACACGATGAAAAAACTCAAAAACTGCTTGATCCTTTAAATCAAAATCCACTAAAACAAAATCGATATCTCTTTCGTTTCTTAAAAGATTGACAGCTTCAAGGTTATTTTTTGCTTGAATTATTCGAACATTTTTTAATGCTTTGCTTATACAATAAAAAATGTCGTATGATTCACTTATTACTACTAATTTCATATTTGTACCACTTTTCAACAATGCTACATTTCAATGATATTCTACTTATAGTGTACATGAAAATTATGTTTAATGAAAGACATGAAAGCAACTTTATACGCATATGATGCTTCTATACGATATAATTATTGAAATAGCGAGGATTATCTAATGAGTATCAAACGCATATCGCAAGTTTCATTTATTATCGTCATACTTGTTATTGTTTTGGCATTATTTATTAACTTTTCACTTATTGTTAATGTCGAAGAGTTTCTCGATCAAAATAACGAGCTAGAAAATGCACTCACCATTGAAAAGACAAGACTGATTTCACAATATGATATTATTGAAACACTTTCTATCTTAAATAGTGATAGTGTTTTATATGATCAAGCTTATGAAACATCGTTACTTCATGTTGAAACTATGAAATCCATCATCAATCAAAGCCAAGCCTTGTTTGTGGATATGAACCAATATAGCTTAAATCGTCACGATCGCTACATTAATCAAATCCAACCGATTTTTTTAAACATAGAAGGTCAACTTAATGATTTATCAACTCCTTTTAGTGACCAATCTTTACAATCAAAACTAGACATCGTTTCTCAGCTTGAACAATCCATTGTTAGTTATGTATCCCTCAATTCAGATTTACAGATGTTGATTGCAAATGACATTCGATATTTGATTAACGGTATATTCTTATTGTTAGTTGTTTTTATCTTTTTGTTTTTGTTTACAATTTCAGGTTTTGTCTCTACACAACTTCCTTACATCCAAAAAAGCTTAGCTGCTTTAGGAAATCATCATTACGACCAACAGATTACTAACATCAAACCATTTTTCACGGAAGAAAAAAACATACATAATGAAATTTCCGATCTTTTTGATGAAAATCGCTTTATTGAAGAAGTGCGAAAAGAGATGCAAAATATTTATTCCATGGAAGATGCACTTGATCTTATGTTTGTGAAAATAAGAGATCGGATTGAAATTGATCGATTAGGTGTTGCTTTTGTTGATTATAAACGTGAGAAATTTATTGCTGAGTATAGTGTAATGAACAATCATGACATCTTTTTAGGTCCTGGTTTTGAGGTAGATATCAAAGATAGTTCCTTAAAAAATATCCTTAAGCATAAACAGCCTGTTATTATTGATGATATTGCAAAACGATTTCAACATAAACCTACTAGCCCTGCTTTAGCACTACTTTCAAAAGAAAACATACAATCAAACTTTACCATCCCACTAATTACTAACTCTATTGTGTTTGGATTTTTGTTTTTTAGCAGTCGCAAAACTGCTTTCTTTACTGATGAGGCAACATCTTTTTTAGAAAAGATGATTGTAGAAATAAATAGTTTAATAAATCGAGCTTACTTTAGTAAGATTATCTTTTCAAAAATCACAGAAAGCTTTGCTCAATTAGTTGAAAGCAAAGATAATGATACTGGTGATCACATTGATCGAATGGTTAATTATTCCATCGCACTGGCAAAAAAAGTACAATCTAAACAGACAAAACAAGGGTATGAAATAGACGATAAACTTATCCTGGAAATTGGTCGTCAAGCATCTTCTCATGATATAGGTAAAGTTGGTATTCCTGATGCAATATTAAAAAAGGATGGCCCCCTTGATGATAAGGAGTGGACAATCATGAAAAAACACCCAGAAATTGGTGCAAACATATTTAAAGGATTACGAAATGATTTAAAAATATTTGATGAAAACTTCTACATGGTTGCTCAAGATATTACCATGTATCATCATGAGAAATGGGATGGTAGTGGCTATCCAAATGGATTATCCGGCTTTGACATTCCATTATCTGCTAGAATTGTAGCTATCGCTGATGTTTTTGACGCTATAAGTTCGAAACGAGTGTATAAAGAAGCGTTTGACTTAGAAACAAGTTTTGACATTATAAAAAAAGGAAAAGGCACACACTTTGATCCTTATTTAGTGGATTGTTTTATCGAAGCAAAAGAAACAATCATATCGATATATAAGACATCCTACAATCTTACATAGTTTGATTCGCTAAATTTACTATTTCATCTTTTTCTAATCGAAAAGTTGTCCATTCATCCATCGCTATTGCATTTATACTTTTATAAAATGAAATCGAAGGCTCATTCCAATTAAGCACCGACCATTCAATTCGATGAACATTTCGCTGTACACCAAGTTGAGCAATAAACACAAGTGCTTGTTTACCATATCCAAAGTTTCGATATTCTTTCAAAATAAAGATATCCTCTAAGTAAATACCACTTTGTCCTACAAAGGATGAAAAATGCTCATATATAATAATAAAACCAATCGCTTTTTGTTCAATTTCTAGCAGAAAAACTTCTGCTTGTTTTTTTATAAAAATACTTTCAAGTAATTTTTCTTTTGTGGCGATAACTTGATTTTCCAGTTTTTCATATCGTGCTATTTCTTGAATAAAAAAATAAATTGTATCAATATCCTCTTTTGTGGTTGCGCGAATATTGCATTGGCTTTTCATAAAATTCCTCCAAAAATTTCTCATTGTTTACCATTGAAACCATTGTACATGATTTGAATGTCAAAATTATTAGTGCTACTATTATATTAATAAGGATGACTGAATTATCATATCATAAACGACATCATTTTTTAGTCATTCTTTAGGGAAAGAACATAAAAAGGAGGATTTTTATGAGTGAAGAGCAAACAAGATTTACTGCTGAAGACATAGAAAAGAACAAAGTGATTTCTGCATTAGCTTACATTATCTTTTTCTTGCCACTTGTGGCAGCACAAGATTCAGCATTTGGTCGTTTTCATGCAAATCAAGGACTTCTTGTTTTGATTGTTGGTTTAGTTGGTAATACCATTTTAGCAGTAATCCCAATTATTGGTTGGTTATTGCTTCCGTTTTTTACATTGGCAGTATTTATACTCGCCCTTATGGGATTTTTAAATGCAATCAATGGTAAAGCAAAAGAGTTACCTATCATTGGTAAGTACGAACTAATAAAGTAACCAACATCTAAAAACCAGTAATGCACAATAACATCATTACTGGTTTTTTGTTGGATGTTTAAAACAGTCCACTAAATGATTGTTCATAACTCCTATCGCTTCTAAGTAAGAAAAAATAATGGTTTCACCAACAAAATTCATGCCTCTTTTTTTTAGATCCTTAGAAATTGCTTTTGATAAGTCGTTACTGGTTGGTACTTGTGATAGTTTTTTATAATTAGAAACAATTGGTTGATGATTCACATACGACCATAAGTATGTAGCAAAGCTACCAAATTCTGATTGAATAGCTAGAAAGACGTTTGCATTTTTAATTGCACTTTTAATTTTCAATCTATTTCGTACAATACCTTTATCTTTGCATAATTCTTCAACTTTTTCATCATTGTAGTAAGCAACAATTTGGGGGTTAAAGTTATCAAAGGCTTTTTGGTAAGCCTCTTTCTTATTTAGAATAATTTCCCATGATAATCCTGCTTGTGCACCTTCTAAAATAAGCATTTCAAAAAGTTCACGATCATCATACACTGGTACACCCCACTGATGATCATGATAGTGAACATACTTTGGATTGCTAAGATTACACCAAGGACAACGAATAATGTCTTTTTTCATAGTTTTATTGTAAAGCTTTTAACATTAATTGCAACGTCGTTTCTTTAAGCCGCTTTATTTTTTCATCATAATTATCTTTCTCATCAAGAGATTGATTGATCATAAATGTGTATCGTGCTTCATTAATAAAAGCACTAAAAAAACCATTTAAAATATAATGCACTTCATTGGTTGTAAGTGTTGAACTAATAAGCTGTTGTTTGAGTCCTAATTGATGCAGTGTTCCTACTTGCTTCAGCATGTTTTCCTTAATAGCAATGATAAGTGTTGGATCGGATAAAAAATAGTCTGTTATTTGTGAATAATCTAGATTTACAAACATCACTAATAAATTCGATAAGCGACCACAAATCATTTTTTCTAAGTAATCCATTACTACATTAACTACACGCTTTAAATCATCAATTGGTTGCATAATCGAGTATAGCGACTTATACTCTTGAACAATAAAATATTCAATAGCTTCTTTTAAGAGCTGTTCTTTACTTGTAAAATATTCATAAGCTGTACTTTTACCGATGTTTGCCTTTTCAGCAATGCTTGCCATGGTAAGCTCATGAAGTTGATTTCCTTGATTTAAAAGTGTCAATACCGCAATGAAAATTGAGATTTCTTTGTCTGAATGGTTTTTCTTACTCACAAAAGTTGTCATTGTTCTATCTCGACTTTCTTCATGTCCTTTTTATGCATCAGATCATACATAATAGGAATGATAAATAAAGTTAAGAAGGTTGCATAAGTTAATCCACCAATCGTTACTACTGCCATTGGTTGCATCATCTCAGCACCACTTCCAAATCCAAGCGCAAGTGTAGCCATCGCTAAAATTGTTGTTAAGGCTGTCATGATTATTGGTCGAATACGATCTTTACCAGCTAGCAGTAATGCTTGTTTTTTATCCATGTTTTCTTCACGCAGTTGATTTACATAGCTAACAAATACTATCGCATTATTTACAACAATACCTGCAAGTACTAAAAATCCAAGCATCGCAATAACGGATAATTCCAACTTTAATACCCAAAGCAACAACAATCCACCAGTAAAGGCTAATGGTAATGTAAATAAAACAATAAATGGAGAAAGTAAGCTTTGAAATTGAGCGACCATAATTAAGTAAATAAACACAATAGCTAACAATATCATTAAAACCAAATCGCCAAGTGATTCTTGAATGGTTTCATTTTCACCAGCAAGTTCAATTATAAACCCATCCGCTACTTCATACTCATTAAGGATTGACTCAAAATCACGACTTACCAACCCAATATTATAACCATCCGCTATTTCAGCATTTACACTAACATAACGCGATTGATTTTCTCTTGAAATCGACAGAAGCGTCTCTGCTTCTACTATCTCTGCAATATCCTTTAGTAATACTTCACTTTCTTCTTGTGTAATCGGATTGACCACATCAAACACTAAATCAGGTAATGTTTCTTTTGTAAGTAAATTTGAATCATCAATGACAACGATAGGAACATTATACTGATCCAAGGTTAATGAGGTTGATTGAGTTGTTGAGGTTAAGTGAGAACTTATTGTTGAAAAAACTTGTGCCACACTTAAAGAATGACGCATTGCTTTTTCTTTATCCACAATCACACGTATTTCTCTTTCTGCATTATCATAACTTGTGCTAATTTCACTAATACCTTCCACTTGTTGTAGTAGTGATTTCACTTCATTACCAATTTCAATCATTCCATCAATATCATTGCCTAACACATTTACAACAATACCACTTCCACCTAAGGCTGTTACATCCATGTTGTTGCTGCTAATGCTTACTTCAACATCTAGATCATTTGTCTTTTCTAGTATTAAATTTTCTATGTCTTTATTTGTTAAGTCCCGTTGATCTTTTAATATGATATACAGTGATGTAGAAGAAAGATCTCCCCCACTCATTAATGCAAAACCTGCCCCACTTCCACTTGTAGCTCCAAGTGTTTCTATTGCCTCAATTTCAAGTAAACGATTAACCACAACATCATTTAAAGCAAACACTTCTTCCTTACTTAGTTCACTATCATAAGATAGAGTTGCACTCATTTGGGGTGAATCAATATCAGGAATAAATGCAGTCCCCATTACACTAGCACCATAAATACTTACTCCAAATAATGCAATAGTCACAAAAAGAACAACTGCTTTTTTTTCTAAAACATACGTTAATGCTTTTTGATAGACCAACACCACTTTATCAAAGAGAGGATGTTTTTTCTCTGTTGTTTCTTTTAGTAGTGTTGAGCCCATGGCAGGTACTAGTGTTAATGCCACAATTAAACTAGCAAATAAACTATACCCAATCGTAAGGCCCATGTCCGTAAACAATTGTCTTGATAATCCTTCGGTAAAGACAATAGGTAAAAACACACTTATTGTTGTTAATGTAGATGCAAACACAGCACCTGACACTTGTTTAGCACCATCAACAGCTGCTTTAAGTACTGGTACATTTTGTTGTCGTAATCGATAAATATTCTCAATAACAACGATACTGTTATCCACAAGCATACCAACACCAAGTGCTAACCCAGATAATGATATAACATTGAGTGTCACATTAGAGAAATACATTAATGTTAATGCAAACATAAGTGAAATTGGAATACTAAAGGCTATTACAATGGTTGGTTTAATGTCTTTTAAAAATAAAAACAAAATCAAGATCGCAAGCAAACCACCAAACAGTAAGTTTTGAATAACACTTGAGGTAATCAAACGAATATAATCACCTTGGTTCATTAATGGTCGTACACTTAATCCCTCGTATTGTTTTTGCAAGTTGTCAATTTCATTTTCTATCAGTGTAGCTACTTGTGCAGTTGAAGCTGTACTTTGCTTTTGAAAAGTCAAAATAACACCAACATTACCATTAACCTTGGCATACATATCTTCACTATTATCAACAAGTTCAACAATTGCAATATCACTTAATAAAATATCTCCAATAGGTTCTGCAGAAAATAACAACATATTCTTTATTTCATCTTCGGATTTAAACTGTTCACCAACTTTAATTAGTTGCTGAGTGTTACCATCCATAATATATCCAGCTGGCATGTTAAAGTTTTGAGCCATTATAATGTTGGCAATCATATCACGATTTAAAATGTTGTTTAAATCTGCTGATGTTAAAGCTTCTTCTTGGGCTTTATCAAATTCAATAATCCCTTGCTCTATTTGTGATAATCCATTTTCTATTTGAATTTCTGCTTTTGCAAGTTCAATAGCAGCGGTTGTTTGACCTGCTAAAACTTGTGTGTACGCTTTGTTTGCTTCAAATAGCCCGTTTTCTAATTGTGGTTTCATCGCATTAAATGTCATTAAGCGACTAGTGTTGTTTTGAAGCTCAGATTCTATAGCGACAAGTCGACGTGAGCCATCTGCCATTTGATTAGCGACTTCACTCATTTCATCTCTTGTTAAATCTTGTAACATTTCTGGTAGTTGATCATCAACTTGATCCATAATCAAAAAATACATATCATCACTAATTAGCTCTAAACCATAAGGGAAAAGTTGTATCATTGTTTGATTGTATGGAAGTAGCTCTTTAAGCATCGACTTCTCTGCTTCTAGTGCACTTTTCTGTGCTTGTAATGTTGCCTCTTGAGATAAAAGCCCATTTAAGTTTGCTATCGCATTACTAAGTTGCACACTTGTCTGTGATAATTGGTGAATGGAGTTGGATGTTTCAGCTTTTAGTTGCTTTTGTGCTTGTAACAATTGTTGTTGACTATCTAGAAGCATTTGACGATTTTCTGTGAAAGTTGTTTTTATATCTTCCAATAACTGCTCATTTAAAACAGCAATAGCTTCTTGATCAAGATTAACTTCAATCTCTCTTTCAAGAAGTCCACTAGCATCAACATTGGCTACACCATCTATTCTTTCAAAAGCAGGAATAATATCTTGTGATGCAAACATGGATAATTCTTCTATGTCATAGTCATCTACATCCACACTCGCCACCATTATCGGTAACATATCTGGACTAATACGCATAAGTATCGGTGTTTGAACCATATCATCAAATTGACCTGCCACCTGATCAATGCTACTTGATATTTCAATAATGGCACTATCCATGTTAGTGGATTGAACATATTCTAAAAAGATCATACTTGAGTTTTCATTAGATACTGAACTAATCGAACTTAGCCCACTACTAATACCAAGCACACTTTCAAGTGGACGAGTTACTTCATTTTCAACTTCCTCTGGACTTGCTCCAGGATAAGGTGTAATAACTACCACATAAGGTAGTTCAATGTTTGGTAATAAGTCAGTTGTCATATTAAAAAAGGATATACTACCTAAAACAATGACTAAAATTACTGACACTAACACAGTATATATTTTCTTGACACTAAACTTTGCTAACATAGAAACCTCCATCACCGACCGAATGGTCGGTCGAACCTCAAAATTATAACAAACAACAAAATAAACAACAATAGAAACACTGTGTAAAATTATGTGAAAAAGTATTCATTGTTTTTGCATACGGTGTTTAAAACGTCTATAATGACTGTAAGTTAAGTGAGGTAAAGTATGAATAATGAGAAACGTGCATTTACAAAGTCATTTCTAAAAGATGTTCTTGTTTGCTCATTAGGCGCTTATGGAGGACCTGAAGCACATTATGGTGTGTTTACTGATCAAATGGTCATCAAAAAGAAACACCTTAGTGAAGAAGAAATGATTGAACTTATTGCCTTAACTCAAATATTACCTGGACCTAGTTCAACACAAACCATTACTTCGATTGGCTATAAAAAAGGTGGTCCTAAACTAGCATTATTAACGTTGCTTGTTTGGGCAATACCTGCCATTTTAATCATGACAGCATTATCTTTTGCACTTGTGGCTTTTGAACAGTTCAACATAGATCAAAATATATTACGCTATATTGGACCAATGGCAGTTGGTTTTATCGTCAATGCTGCACTAAGAATCTCTCAAAAAGTAGTTAAAGATTATATAACGTTAGCTTTGTTTATCTTTGGAGCTATCACTACTTATTTTATTCGTGCTTCTTGGGTATTTCCTCTAGTCTTGTTGTTGGGTGGTTTAGTTTCAATACTCACTTCAAACAAAGAAAACTTATTTAATAAAATCACTATTAGTCCACCATTAAAATACATCGTTTTGTTCTTTGTCTTTTTACTTGGTTCTCTTGGATTAGTACTTGTTAGTGATTCAGTACTTGTCATAAACTTTGAACGCTTTTATCGTTATGGTTACTTGGTCATTGGGGGTGGTGAGGTTGTTATTCCATATATGTTAAATGATTTAGTAGAAGTGTATAAAACGATGAGTTTACCTCAATTTTTAACTGGTTTTGGTATGGTTCAAGCTGTACCTGGACCTATGTTTAGTTTTGCAGCATATGCTGGTGGTATGGCTGCGCAACATACATCTGCATTCACACAATTTCTTTCTGCCATTGTAAGTGGTGTCGCCATCTTTTTACCTGGTACGTTACTCATCTTCTTTATTTTTCCAATGTGGGAACAACTTAAAAACATGAATGTCATTAAAGCTTCCTTAAAAGGTATCATGGCAGTAGCTGGTGGATTAATCGCTATTACAGCAGTTATTATTTTTAGAGAAAGTGGTTTTACTTGGGATAATTTAGCGATTGTGGTTGTTACTTTTGTGTTATTGAAAACTAAAAAAATCCCAGCACCATTTTTGGTACTAGGAGTACTTGCTTTAGGGTTTATCCTTTAATATTAAACGTTTCATTTATAAGAGATATCTCTTGATCACTTAAGAGTATTTCATCACACGCCATGTTTTTTAACACTTGTTCAGGACTTTTTGCTCCAGGAATAATTGCAGTCACAAACTCTAACGATAATAACCAAGCTAGTGCAATAGAAGATACATCTGTGTCTTTTTTATTGGCAAGTTCACGCAATACTTCAATTTTCTTTAAGTTATTGGCATAGTTTTCTTTAATAAATAATGGGTTTTTCTGTTGACGCTCACTAAGGGGAGTATCCAATGTGTATTTCCCTGTTAATAATCCTGAAGCTAGTGGTGAGTAAGGTATAAATGCTATATCATTATTTAGCATGTAATTAATGTAGTCTTGATCAATGTTTTGCATAAACAAGTTGTATCGATCAGACACCATGTCAATTAAGCCCTCTTTATTCGCTTCTTTTAGTTGGTCTAACGAAAAGTTTGAAACTGCAATGGCTTTGATTAATCCTTCTTGTTTTAACTGATCTAGCGCACTTACCGCTTGTTCTTTTGGTGTGTGTTCATCTGGAAAGTGAATATAAAAAATGTCGATAACATCATGTTGTAATCGATTCAACGCTTCTTTAACAGAGCGAATTAAAAAAGCTGGTGTATTATCATGCATCACTTGATCATGTTCAAAGACAAACGATGCTTTTGTGGCAATAATGACATCTTCATTCGTCGTTGTACTTTTAAGCACCTCACCGATAAGTTCTTCTGAACGACCTAATCCGTAAAAATAGGCCGTATCTAAAAATGTACCTCCACTTTTTAGGTATTGTTTAACTATCTCTTTAGAAATGTTTTCATCAATGTTTGAATAAATATTATGTCCACCAATTGAGTTAGTACCTAAACCAACTCGAGTAAATGTTAACCCGCTTTTTTTCAATGTTACTTTCTTCATGCTTGCTCCTTTTGATATTTGCTATTAAAGGCGATCATTCCACCACCTGCTCTAGTTGTTTTTAGCCACTCGTTCATGTTTATTTCTATTTGACTACCATTATCTAGTAGTTGAACAATGATATCATCACCCATCTTTTTATACCCGACAAGCAATGTCCAATGCCAACTTTCTAAGTTTTTTTGGTTGCCATGATGCAAGTTTAAAAACGCAATGGGATGATCATGATCAATGTGATGAAATATAAAGGTTATTATCTGTTGGATATCGTTGTTTTTCTTTTCAATACACATTTGCTTTAGCTGCACATTAACATGGTTAGCTTCACAATACTTTTGATATCCTTTACTAAATCGATCAAGAGTTGATACACCTTTTATTGTAGGTGTAATAAACTCCCACATTGTCTGATGTAATGGCATTGCATCTTCAACAAGAATAGGGGTTATCTCTTGTTTAAACAAATACAAAGTCACTGTAGCACCAACCGTTGGTCCACAGCCTGACATTCTTTGCCATTTCTTTTTATACCAACGTTGATCATACCCTAATGTCGTTTTGTTGTTTTTTGTGTCTGCAATTATAAAACGCGACATTTCTGTTAATGTGTAACTCATCACTTACTTACCACCTTATACATAATGTATTGTGACAAGTTTATTGAACTTTTGCAAATGAGTTGCTATTCTCTTTACTAATTTGTTCTTCATATTTACAGAAAGCGAAGTTGACAACACATTATGCGCATCATTTTGTGCTTGACCTACATAAAATGTAATTTTGCTACAATCATTCATTAACATTTGAAACAATTGATGTGCTCCATCTTTGGCTTGAGAGTGGCATAAGTAATTCTTAAACTCTTCATTATTGGTAGCTTCTACAAAATAATCAACACATCTTCCTAGTGTTAAAATACCTTCACTAACAAAGTCAATCCCTTCAATTTGTGCTGTGGGTGGTAAATCACTTCGGTTAAAATACGCATCGTCGATGACTATTTTTTTCTTACATTCTCTTGCGACAATTTGTGATGTAGTTCCACCACACACCATTTTTAAACCATCCGCCATGAGCAATTGCTTCACTAAAATTGCATCATGTGCTTTATCTTTAGGTGGTCCTACCATAACGACACTATTGGTTTGCTTTATAATTTTACAAATAATAACACTCACATCATCTTGTGGTTGATCATCATACAACTTATTAATACTCTCAATTAGATATTGACCAATGTTTCTAGCTGTATCATTAATAGAAGATGTTCTAACAATATGTTGGTAGACATCACTCTCTTGCCAATGATTGTTCAATGTTTCACTATTGTTTGCATACAACGCGCCATCACTAATCATCACTACAAGATCATTCTCTTGAAGAATACACTCACAACTATATACTTGTCTGTCTTTGTACCAATGACTTTCCCTTTTTAAAGGCATAATTTCTTGATTGCGAATAATATGAATAAAAGGGTTATCAAACTCTACAAGCAAACATGAACCATCTTGTTTTATTTGTAACAATGAGAAGGTTGAATAAGCAATGTTTCTTTCTTGACACTGTGGTAATGTTGCACTAATACTCGCAATAGATTCCTCTAAATCGACTCCTTCTTTAAACAAGCGATGCAACATAGTAGCTGTTAAGTGCGCCAATATATTGGCTTTTACACCACTGCCTAAACCATCTGCCAACACACATAAAAACTGTGTGTCATCGTAGGAATACACGGTATGATCACCACACACAGATTCATTTTTCTTCATCAAAGATTGATGAAAATAGTCTATGGCAATGTTCATAGTAAACCATCTTTCAATGTGTTTTTTAAGTTCTCTAACGCTACTTTGCTTTTAGCACTACTTTCTCCTAATAATCCTGCAATCTCTTGTACAGTAATCATTTGTTCATCAATGATTTTTTGTGTCACATTGACAATTTGATTACGATATTCCTTTAACTGTTTTTCTTTGGCTATCTTTTGGGTTAAGTCCATTAATATAATAATGGTGTACGGTGTCTTTTCAACAAGAATACAAGCATGATCAAATGTTTTATGAAGTGCTGGATAATCTTCGATAAAATACGTTACTTCGTGTAAGTTGCTTAAAGTTTGCTTAAGAATTTCACCATCTAAAAATCGAAAGATTGATTTATGTTTAGCATAATGAGTTGTGGTTTTTAAATGTTTACATGCAGCTGGATTAATTTCAACAATCTTGTTTTCATCATCCACAACAAGTATGCCATTGGGTGTATACTCTAACACCACATGAGACATTGATTGTGCTTTTGATAAAGCAAATGGTAAACAAAGATGAGGGTCTGCTTTTTTCTCTAATACACCTATGGCCTTCTCTACACATGTTTTATACCCACAAGCTTTACAGTTTAGTTCATCTTCTTTCGAGAATTTCCCTAATGAAGCCAATACTTCTTGAATTTGCGTTTGACTAAACATTGGTTGTTCTTTATCTTTAGCAGCATATGTTGCATGTATACTATCAAGCAAAGGTTGTTTTTTCCATGTTTTATTTTTGCAATAAGATTCTACAATTTGCTTTGCTTTCCACTTTTTACGGGTTTGATCTTGCAACATTGGCCCATTTAAACAAGACCCAACACACGCTGACATTTCAATGAACACATTATTAATTTGATGATCACAAATAGCTTGACAACAATCTTTCACACTTTCAATTCCATCCACAACCATCGTATCAACATCTTTATCTAACCCACTTAATGTCGATAGTATCCCTCCTGAAGCAGGATATGCTCGTGCTTTATCATTTTCAAAGGTAGAATGAAAAAACGGTTGATCGTTTATGTTATCCTCGATTTCACCCATAATATCTTCAAAGGTTAATACCCCATCCACAGCATCACTTTCATTAGCTTCTTGAATTTTCGCAATACATGGTCCAATAAACACAACTTTATCGTTAGGATATTGTTGTTTTAGCATTTGTCCATGCACTAACATCGGTGATTGTATCGGAGCCAATTGGTCAATCAACTGTGGAAATTCTTTTTCTATTAAAGACACCACAACAGGACAACATGTGCTAATAA
>ERZ869909.270-NODE-270-length-73139-cov-86.941146_pt1 | contig 73139 bp, 63 predicted proteins | sample MGYA00520892_ERZ869909 | MGnify/ENA primary metagenome ERZ869909 (study PRJEB32215, sample SAMEA104723947) | bioreactor metagenome | biome: bioreactor; feature: anaerobic bioreactor; material: water | place: China | collected 2015-03-12 ...
CCCAGCTAACCCATTGAAATATCGAAGGCCGATATACGAAATCCGCTCAAATCACGCTCCGATGTGTCGAACTTCGGAGACATCCACGGCAATGGCCGTGACCAGCGTGGCCAACACAACCGTTGCGCCCACTGACAGATCAATGGAACCAATCATGATTACCAGAGTGCCTGCCAATGCCACCAGCAAAAGCACCGAAGATTGCATGCCGATATTCTGGAAGTTCGACAGCGTCAGAAAATTCGGATTCTGCACTGTAAAAAATGCGATCAGGGCGATCATCGCCGCGGATTGTGCAAGGATGGCGAAGAATGGCCGTAAGCTCTTATAACTTACCAAAGCCGGTTGGACTGCTTCGGATTTGGTCGCAGTTGACGACATGGCTCTCTCCTCAGATCATATGTTTTACAATTGCGGATTCTTCGGGCTTGTTGCCGGCATCCGCCTGAAACTCTGCTGTGACCTGCCCCTTGCGCATCACCAGTATCCGGTTGGAAAGACCAATCAGCTCTGGCAGGTTGTCTGAAATGAGAAGAACAGACGTACCCTCTGCAGCAATTTCGCGAATAAGGTCATAGATTTCTTCCTTGGCGCCGACATCCAGGCCGCGCCCCGGCTCGTCAAGCACAAGTACCTTCACGCCCCGCGCCAACCATTTGGCGAAAACGACTTTCTGCTGATTGCCACCAGACAGATCCTTCGCAAGCGCCCCTCTGCCAGGCGCGCGAACCTTCAGTCGTTTTAGCCATTGATCCGAGACGGACGCACTTTTCCGCGGCGATATGACAACGCGGCTGGAGCCCATGATCCGGTCAAGGCCGGGCAAGGTGAGATTCCATTCCAGTGAATGCGCCCCGATTATGCCCGCCAGGTTGCGTTCGGCCGGCACATAGCCGATTCCCTCGGAAATGGCCTGATAGCTGGAACCCGAAGCAAGTTTCTTTCCGTGAATTTCGACTTCGCCGAAATCTCTTGGTGTAAGCCCGGCGACCATGCTTGCGACAACGGATTTACCGGCCCCAAGGACACCCGCAAATCCAAGGATCTCTCCCTCGTGCAGATCGAAGGAGATATGGGAAACCTCGTTGTGCTTCTTCAGATCCCGTACCGACAGAACGACCTTGTCGCCGGGAACACGCTGCCGGAATTCCTTGTAATACTCTTCTTCGCGCTTTCGTCCGACAATCAGTTCATGCAGGTCGTCCGGGCTGGTATCTTTTGCCTCTATCTGCGCGACAACCTGCCCGTCTTTCAGCGCGACGATATCATCGCAACACCGGAAAATATCCGCCATCGAATGCGAAACGATAATAATCGACGCCTTGTTTCGCCAGTGCTGAATACCGTCGAAAAGCTTCGCCGCTTCTTTCTCGGACAACGCCGATGTTGGTTCATCAAGCAGTATTATCGGTTCGACAGGATAAACACGGGCCAGGGCGAATGCCTTGGCGATTTCCACAAGCTGGCGCTGGCCGAAGCTTAGATTTCCAGTTATTGCGCGCGGATCGATATTCGTGATTTCCAGGTCGTCAAATACGGCCTGTGCATCCTCGATCATGAGCTGTCGGCGGAGAACACCGCCGACAGAGTATTTTGCTTCTCTTCCAAGAAACATGTTTTCGTAAACATGCAACTGGGGGATCAACCCCTGCTCCTGAAAGACAGTCGCAACGCCAAGTCTTGAAGCCTCGTCAGGGTGACCAAACGTGGCTGGTGCGCCATAGACATGGAGGTTCCCGGCATCGGGTGAAACAACACCGTTGATCACCCCGAGAATTGTGGACTTTCCAGCGCCATTCTCGCCAACCAACCCAAGGACACGGTGTTTCCGCAACTTGAAGCTAATGTTCTGAATTGCCGGAATACCGTTATAGGCTTTGCTGACGCCCTCAAGTTCAAGCGCGCATGCCGCATCATTGGTCGAAGCCATGCCCCCACCCCTATTGTGACTTTTCTGTTGCGAAGATGACGATCAGCCTGCCTTGAAAGGCCCGGTCCGGTAGTGTTCTTCATACAGGCGTGCGACCCGTTCGAACTCGCCCGAAGCTTTCGCTTCTGCGTATGCCGGGTTCAGACGATCCCGGTTTTCCGGGAACAGCGCGAAATGCACGTCCGGGTCAATTGGCTCGATCACCGCTTGCGGATCCCAGGTCTCGGGATTCAGCGTGCGGCTCATCTTCGTCCAGTCATACATCGCACCATCCGCCCCGTAGAGCTTGTCGAGGTAATCCTGCGCATTGTCCGCAGTGATCAGGGCAGATTCCGTATACATCATCCGTTCGGGCACGGACGGCTGCCAGCCATTCAGGGCGTCGAATACCGATGTAACCATGAAAGCAGCCTGATATGCCGGAAGCGACGAGTGGGTTGCAAGCATCTGCCCCGCCAGCACCGAACGCAGCCCGTCGGGCAGGCCATCCACCCCCACCACGGGGATGTCACGCATGCCGCGCTCATTCAGAACGGCCAGAACACCCTCGGCGATGGAATCGTTCTGTGCCATCACGCCTTTCAGATCAGGATGCGCCGTGATCATCGAAAGCATCGCATTGCGACCGCTTTCGCGGTCCCATTGCGTCCGAACGTTTCCAACCAGTTCTATGCCGGGATATTCTGCGGCTGCCTTCAGAACGCCAGCAGTGCGGAATGCATCCGTAGGCGTCGGCAGGCCCCAGATATGAACGACCTTGCCTTCGCCGCCGATACGCTCGAACAGAACCTTCGCTACCTCATAGCCCGCGAGAACCGAGTTCGGCGTGGAGTACTGAACGTAGAAATCTCCCACATCAAGCGGAGAGAACCATGCCGGATGTTCCCAGATGTTGGAATAAAAGATCCCGGCATCCTGCAATACGCGCGCCATCTGGGGAACGGCCCCGTCAGGAAACGGCAGGCCGATGAACATCTGCGCGCCCTGCTGCGGCGCCGAACGCACCTGACTGATTTGTCTTGCCGGGTCGGAACCATGCAGCATCTGCGCGCTGTCCAGACCAAGTGTGCGGGTGACCGCATCGAACCCCTTCACCCACTCGACCCAGTAAGAATGCAACACGTCGATCTGGTAGATAATCTTGCCGGTCGAGGCTGTCTGTGCCTGAGCGCCGCCAAGGCTCGGCAGGCTGATGGCTCCGGTGATACCCGCGGCCGCAGCCAACTGCATGAACACCCGCCGCGAGAACGGATCCGAGATCGAGTTACCCGCCCGAACGATCTGGGCTTCGGTTGATTCTGTTTTCTTCATTCGCGTTGTCCTCCGCTTACGAACAAAATTCCCTGATGTATTGCGCGCGCTGTCTAAGACCCTCCCGATGAGTCTCGCTCACCCTCGCCGCAGCAACTTATTACGGTATTATCGTAATACCGTCAAATAATAATAATGGACTATAGCGGATTTTTTGTTCCGGCTTCAAACCCGGATTTCGAGCAGCGCTGAAGACGCGGATGAAGCGGCCGTTACTGGCAGCAACAATGTGCCAAGCTGGGTCAGGAAGTCCGGATGATCCCGCCTTCCTTCGTTAAGACTCGGAAAAATCGTATAAAAACGGTTCTGCTGATGGCGTGGCGATCTGCGAAGCTGTGCTGAATCCGGCGCTGCTTTTCCTGCCTGCGAAGAGCGAAGAGACCCAAAGGGCGGCAATGACCTTCCGCATCCACGAACTCTTCGCCCAGCAACGCACGCAGGCGATCAATGCCTTGCGCGGTCAGGGGTGATGATACTGATCGCGCCCAGAATAGACGAAGCGCCCGAGACATGGACCGCGAAGATGACGGTATCCATCGCCTAGCCGGCTTCGGCTGTGGTGGAGAGCGGCGGGTAGAGCACCCAGGATCAAGAAGATTTTTTCAGGGCTGGTTGGCTTTCATGGCTTGCGTGTCGTGGCGGTTGTTGGTCAGCGCCCTCCGTGAGGATGACGCCGAAACGGGCGCGGATACACCGCAGGAGGCATGGCTGTTGATTACCACTGAGAATTGTTCGTTCATACCGCCAGCCGGGCTGCGCAGGAAAACGGGCTTCCCGCCCGCGCAAGGGCTTCCCGCCGCATCTGGAGCGGGTCGAGGCGGTGACCCTACTTGTAAATGTCGGGCGATTTCGTCTAGTTAGACGTGCCATTTTTCTTCGGTGAGTCATGCCCGGCAACCAGCCTACCAAAACCTCTTCTGATGCCGCCCGGCTATCCAGTTCCGATCGGATCGTGGCCGATATCCTGCGTGGCCTATACGAGGGCCGTTATGTCGCCGGGCAGCGCCTGGTCGAGCCCGATCTCGTTGACTATTACGAGGTCAGCCGTTCAACGGTGCGCGAGGCGATCAAGCGACTTGCAGCGCAAGGCGTGGTAGAGGCGTATCACAATCGTGGCGCCCGCATCCGGCAACTGAGCAAGAACGAAGCGCGCAATATCTTGCTGATCACCGAGGTGATCGTGGGCCTTGCTGCCCGCCTTGCCGCCGCCAATATTGAAGAACCGGGCAGCCGCGACCTCATGACCGAAGTGCTGGACAGCATCTGTCACGCTACCCGGCAGGACAACAAGTTCGAATTCATGCGCGCCCGCAACAGGTTCTACCGCAGTATGACGCGGATTAGCCGCAATCCCGAACTGGAGCAGATGCTAGGCAATCTCCAGGTGCATCTGGTGCGCAATCGACTGGTGATGAAGCCGGAGGACCGCGAGGCATCCTATCGCGCCATCGGCGAGGCGATCCTGGACGGGGATCAGGCAGCGGCCGAAACCGCTGCGAGGGGCCACGTGCGCCGGATGATCGACCTTCTGGACCAGGTCTATGAGCCGCCCTTCATCACGGAGCGCGACTGACGCCTGTGTTCGCTCCCTGATTCAAGGCGCCCGACTAAAGATTTCGGCAGTTCCAAGGGCCGAGAAGCGGTTCATCAGTGCGATGCAGATCTGGCTCTCGACGGACCATCGAAACCGTCATGTCATTTGTCAGTCAAGAAGGTTAAGTTGACACGTTACCACAGGGGCCAGCCTTGTAACAGAGATGCAATCGGCCTCTGCACGCGGCCAGTTTCTCTCCCCCCAGCGTTGACCGTGCAACCCTCGAATGCAGAATGCCGTGGGAGAGGAGAGCACCGAGCCAATCAGCTCAAACCACGATCATGTGGTCCGATTAGCGGTGTTGTATAGTGACAGACAGATCTTTGATGATTGGCGGCCAAACCTAACGCCGCAAACCGGCCCTCCTGCGAAGAATTTTCCAAACGGCAAGCTGAAGCCTCTGACCGCGCCAGAACCTGCGCCGCGTGAAGGCGCAGGGCACATTGTGTTGAGCGGCGAAGGCTAGTGCCCCAGGGCGCGGTCACTGACGGCTGGGGTCCAGCCCGAGACACCAGCCTCTGCCAGATCGTTGCGGCCAGCGAGGCGCTTGAATTCCAGGCGGGCGAGCTGGTCACGGTGCACCTCGTCAGGACCATCGGCAAGGCGCAGGAGACGCGCTGTTGCATAGGCCGCCGCTAGACCGAAATCATTGTTTGTGCCGCCGCCGCCAAAGGCTTGGATTGCCCAATCGATCACCTGGCAGGCCATGTTTGGCACGGCCACCTTGATCATGGCGATCTCTGGCTTGGCTTCCTTGTTGCCGACCGTGTCCATCATATACGCCGTGCGCAGCGTTAGTAGGCGCGCCTGTTCGATCATGATGCGCGATTGCGCAACCCTTTCGCGCGTGATCGACTGTTCCGCAACCGGTTTACCGAAGGCTACCCGCTGTGTGGTGCGCAGGCACATCTTTTCCAGCGTCCGCTCGGCCAACCCGATCAGGCGCATGCAGTGATGAATGCGCCCCGGCCCCAGCCGCCCCTGAGCGATCTCGAACCCGCGGCCCTCGCCAAGCAGCATGTTCGATACCGGCACCCGCACATTTTCAAAGGTCACTTCGGCCGCCCGGTCCGGCACGCCGTAGAACCCGAATACCGGCAGCGACCGAATCACCGTGACGCCGGGCGTGTCGAGCGGCACCAGGATCATCGACTGCTGACGGTAGGTATCGGCCTCGGGGTCGGTCTTGCCCATGAAGATCATGATCTTGCAGCGCGGGTCGGTCGCGCCTGTAGTGTACCACTTGCGGCCGTTGATGACGTAGTGGTCTCCATCGCGGACTATGGAACTTGCGATGTTGCGTGCGTCCGACGAGGCGACATCTGGTTCGGTCATCGCAAATGATGACCGGATTTCCCCGGCCAGCAGGGGCTTGAGCCATTGCTCCTGCTGCTCGGGCGTGCCGTAGCGGGCAATCACTTCCATGTTTCCGGTATCGGGCGCGGAGCAGTTGAAAACCTCGGGCGCCAGATGCGACCGACCCATGATCTCGCACAGCGGCGCGTATTCAAGGTTGGTCAACCCGGCGCCATGTTCCGATTCCGGCAGGAAGAGGTTCCACAGCCCCTCTGCGCGCGCCTTTTTCTTCAACTCTTCGACAATTGGCTGAACCTTCCACGGCCCCAGGTCTTCGGATTCCCGGTAGAACCGTTCCTCGTTGGGGTAGATGTGTTCGGCCATGAAGGCCAGAAGACGGGTCTCAAGTGCGCGTGTTCTGGAAGACTTTTCGGGGATCATCACGTGTTCCTTAATCTGGGCCGGACAGGTTTGAACATGCTGTCAATCTAGGGCATCCAGCTTCATCTGGCAATATCGTCAGACATTATGGACGGACTATTTGTTCAAAGGGCGCTGGACCGCAGCCCCACGCGCGCCGCCCAACCCTGCTTCTGTCGGGGCAGGGGGGCGCGGTATTCGACCGACCAGGCCTGCGCGTTGTCAGGCCACTTCGAACAGGGCTGCGGCCCCCATGCCACCACCGACGCACATCGTCACGACGACATGACGCACACCGCGCCGCCTGCCCTCGATCAACGCATGTCCGGTCAGCCGCGCGCCGGTCATGCCATAAGGATGGCCGACCGATATGCCGCCGCCGTTGACATTGTAACGGGCGGGGTCGATGCCCAGATGATCGCGGCAATAGAGCGCCTGAACGGCGAAAGCTTCGTTAAGTTCCCATAGACCGATATCGTCGACCGTGAGTCCGTGCTGTTTCAGCAGTTTCGGGATGGCATAGATCGGGCCGATGCCCATCTCCTCGGGTGCGCAGCCGGCGACCGCCATACCGCGATAAATGCCCAGCGGTTGCAGCCCGCGCTGTTCGGCCAACCGCGCTTCCATCAACACACAAGCCGAGGCACCATCCGACAGCTGACTTGCATTGCCGGCGGTGACGGTTCCGCCCTCGATCACCGGGCTCAGCGCCGCGAGGCTGTCAAGCGTGGTCTGCGGGCGGTTGCCCTCGTCGCGGGTCAGGGTCACCTCCTGCACACTGATCTCGCCTGTCGTCTTGTCCTTCACCTGCATCCGCGTGGTGAAGGGCACGATCTCGGCGTCGAACCGGCCAGCGGCTTGGGCCGCGGCGGTGCGCGCCTGGCTTTCGGCGGCATAGGCATCCTGGGACTCGCGGCTAACACCATATTTGCCCGCGACGAATTCGGCGGTCTGCAACATCGGCATATGAGCATGCTGAACCCGGGAGGTCACCGCTGGATCGACTTGCTCCATCACCCAGCGGAAATAGGCGTCTTGAACGGCGGTGATGTTTTCCTGACCGCCCGCAGCCACGACTTGCTGGCCATCCACCATGATCTGCTTGGCCGCCGTGGCGATCGCCATCAACCCCGAGGCACATTGCCGGTCAATCACTTGCGCGGCGGCCGTTACAGGGATACCCGCAGCAAAGCTTGCGGTTCGGGCCACATTCATGCCCGCTGTTCCGGCAGCCAGAACGGTACCGATCACCACATCCTCGATCTCGGCAGGATCGACGCCGGCGCGGGCAACGGCGTGGTGCAGCGCATGGCCCAGCGAACTGGGCGATTTCGTGGCGTTAAGGCTGCCGCGATAAGCTTTGCCGATGCCGGTGCGGGCGGTTGATACGATGACGGCTTCTCTCATTTCTGCTCTCCCTCGGGGCACCAATCGCTGATACGGCCCCCTGTTTCAGCGAGGCGCCGCAGCAGCGGCGCCACAGCCCAGTCGCCGCCAGCATCTGCTGCCGCGGCGGCATAGTGATCCAGGCGGGCGACGATCCGGTCCAACCCGATCTCGTCGGCCATGAACAGCGGCCCGCCGCGCCAGCCCGGAAAGCCATAGCCGGCGGTCCAGACCACATCGATGTCTCCGGGGCGCAGCGCAATGCCTTCCGACAGGATCAGCGCGGCCTCGTTCACCATCGGATACAGCAGGCGTTCCAGAATCTCTTGCCGGTCGATCTGGCGCCGCGCGATACCGTGTTCGTCCGCAAGCCTTTCGGCCAGCGCGGTTATCGCCGGGTTGGGCAGGGCATTGCGCCCTTCATACCGGTAATAGCCCTGCCCGGTCTTCTGGCCGTGCAGCCCGTCTGCGAACATGGTGCGGCACAGGATGCGATAAGCGGGGTGCTGCGGGCCGTCGCCCGCCTTGATCCATTCGATCACCGTGCGTGCGCCGACATCGACCCCCGCCATATCCAGCATCCGGCAAGGCCCCATCGCCATGCCCCAGATCGCCGGGTCTTCCGCAACGCCATCGATGTCAGCCGGGGTTGCGCCTTCCAGCTGCATTGCCTCCGACTCGCGCATATAGACCTCGGCCATGCGGTTGCCGATAAAGCCATAGCAGACCCCCGACACCACCGCCGTCTTGCCGATCTTGTGGGCGATGCCCATCACGGTTGCCAGCGTGTCAGGGTCGGTTTCGTGGCCGCGCACCACTTCGAGCAGCCGCATGATCTGGGCCGGACTGAAGAAATGTGTGCCAACCACATCGCCGGGCCGTCCCGTCGCGGCGGCGATAAGGTCCACATCCAGCGTCGAGGTATTGCTGGCGATGATCGCGCCGGGCTTGCAGACCGCGCCAAGTTTTGCGGCCAGGTCGAGCTTCAGGGCCATGTCCTCGAACACCGCTTCGATCACCATGTCCACATCGGCCAGCGCCGCGATGTTGGTATGGCCCTGCATCCGGCCCTGACGTTCGGCGGCTTGCGTCTCGGTCAGGCGGCCGCGTTTCACGCTGGCGGCATAGGTCGAGGAAATCATGCCCATGCCGCGGTCAAGCGCGGCCTGTGTCGTTTCGACCAGCGTCACCGGATAACCCGCATTAGCAAAAGCCATGCCGATTCCACCGCCCATCGTGCCAACGCCCAGGATACCTATCCGTTCAACCGGGCGTGGCCGGGCATTGCCAAGGCCAGGCACCCGCTTCGCCGCCCGTTCGGCGAGAAACACATGCCGCAGGGCACGTGACGGCGCGCTTCGGACCAGCCGAGCGAAAGCATTGGCCTCGACCGTGGCGCCTTCGGCAAAGGGTCGGGTCGCGGCGGCGGCAAGGCAGGGTCCGATCTCGGCCAGTGCGGGTAACCAGGGCTTTGCCGCTGCGGTCTTTTCCGCCTCGGCCAGGATCAAAGGCAACTGGTCAGCATCGGGAACCGGCAGCCTGCTGGCCCGACGCGGCGGCGCTCCGTTCTGCGCCAGCCGTCCCGCGGCAGCCCTCGCGCCTTGCGCCGGGTCGTCGGACAGTTCATCGACAATTCCTGATGCTTCGGCCTCTGCTGCCGTTATCGACTTCCCGGTCGAGATTAGTTGCCACGCCACCTGCAACCCTGCCAAACGCGGCAGGCGTTGAGTACCAAGCGACCCGGGGATAATGCCAAGGCTGACCTCTGGCAGACCCAACCGCGTCGACGGAGAAGCGATCCGGTGATGCGCGGCCATCGCCATCTCCAGACCTCCGCCCAAGACTGCGCCGTGCAGCGCAACGACCACCGGGCGGGTGCTGGCCTCTATCCGGTCCAGCAGATCGTTCAGCGGTTTCGGGCTGAAGCCGGGGTCGTCAAAAACCGTGATGTCACCCCCTGTGACAAAGCTGCGGCCGCGACATTCGATCACCAGCGCCACGGCATTTGCATCAACCTCGAACGCCGAGAACGCTGCCTGTAAACCGGCTATCGTCGCGGGCGAAAGCGTGTTTATCGGCGGGTTGTCGATGGTCATGATGGCAAGATCGCCCTCGCGGGCCAGGCTGACGGGTGTTGGCATGATTCCTCCCTTGCGCCGAATCTGCTTGCTGATTGGCGTTTACTCCGTCACTTTCTATCATTATCGTCAGACGATCAAGGAGGACAATCAATGCTGGTGACGTTTTCTGCCGAGGGACCGGTGGCGATCATCCGACTGAACCGACCCGACCAGCGTAATGCGGTCAATATGGCACTGATGGCCGATCTCAAGCTGGCGATGGCGCGGTTCGAGTCCAGCCCAGACCTGCATGTTGCGGTGCTGACCGGCGCCGGGCGAGTGTTCTGTGCCGGCATGGACTTAGGGGCCTTTGCCGCCGGCGAAAGACCAGGACTTGGCGATCCCGAAGGTTTTGCCGGCTTTGTGCAAGCGCGGCCCGGCAAGCCAGTGATCGCGGCGGTCAACGGCGGTGCGCATGCTGGAGGGTTCGAGCTGATGTTGGCCTGCGATCTGGCGATCGTTGAAGAAAGTGCGCTGTTTTCCCTGCCCGAAGTCAAGCGAGGCTTGGTCGCGGCTGGGGGTGGCGCATATCGCTTACCGCAGCGTATCCCGCCAGCGCTTGCGATGGAAATGTTGCTGACCGGCGATCCGATCAGCGCTGAACGTGCCGCGGCGCTTGGCCTCGTCAATGCGATTGTGCCGGGGGCAGAGCTGTTGCCAGCGGCGATGGCGCTGGCGCATCGGATCGCAGCCAACGCTCCAATGGCCCTGCGCGAGACCCTGGCTTTAGCCCGTCAGGCAGCATCGCAGGGCGAAGAGGTGCTTTGTGCCGCTAATGCCGAGATCTGGGCTCGAGTCGACGGTTCCGCGGATGCGCTGGAAGGCGCGCGCGCTTTCAAGGAGAAACGTGCGCCGGAATGGACAGGCGCCTGACAGCCGACCATCTGACCGCTCCCGTAACGGAATGCCGCCCCATCGCCGGGACGGCGCTGTCTCAGCGGCCGGTCTTTCCGTCCGCCGTCACATCCGCCATGAACTCCAGCATCAGGCGATTAACCTCTTCAGGGCGTTCCTGCTGCGTCCAGTGCCCGCAGCCGGGCAGGATCTGGTTGATCCGCAGTTCGGGAACCTCGGAGGGGAAATTCGCCACGATATCGGGATTCGCGAGAACCACCACATCCATGTCACCTGCGATGAACGCCGCCGGCACCTTGATATGCGCGCCGCGGAACGGCGCCATCTCGTGCCAGGTCAAATCGGCAGCGCGGTAGAAGTTCAGCGCCGATTGGAATCCGGTGCGCTCGAATTCAGCGGTGTAGAAATCGAGATCCGCATCGCTCATCCAGGCTGGACGTTCGCTGGGCCAGGCAAAGGCCTGGTGCAGCGCGTCGCCATTACGCAGGTCAGCAAGTTTCACGTCGTCCGGTCCCACATCGCCCGACAGCGAGTGAAAAAAGCCCGACAACCAGCCGCGCGAATCCTGTTCGATATCTGCCTCGGCCCGCCCGATCTCGCTGAAATAGAGCTGGTAATGGAACCCGTCCGGCCCCACCTCGCGCCGCATTGATTGCGAGGGCGGGATGGTGTGGTCATAGGTGAAAGTAGTGCGCGCGCCATAATAGGGAACCGACAGGCCGATCACGGCCGGGAACAGGTCGGGCCGGAACAGCGCTGCATTCCAGGCCACCGGGGCACCCCAGTCATGGCCGGCGATCACCGCGGTCTCATGCGGCAGCGTGGCCAGCAAACCCACCATGTCCCCCACAAGCTTCGGTTGGGTAAACGCAGACACCTCGACCGGATGGGACGAGCGACCAAACCCCCGCATGTCGGGCGCTACGACGTGATATCCAGCGGCGCCAAGCGCGCGCAGCTGGTGACGCCAGGAATACCAGCTTTCGGGAAACCCGTGGCACAGGATGATGCAAGGTCCGGTTTCGGGCCCGGCTTCGGCGATATGCAGCCGGATGCCGTTCACGGCAAGGCTGCGGTGGCGTATCTCGGTCATGGTTCCCTCCCTGAGGTTTGTTTACACGGCGAAACCCGCGACGCTGCGCGGAATAGTCCGGGTTGGCCCCTGAAACTGGCTTCCACCCTTGCCGCAGGTCATCCCTGCGGCAGGATCATCAGCTTGATTTGGTTGCCCGGCTGGCGCAGACCCTCGAAAGCATCGGGCAAGTCATCAAGGCTGACCCGATCCGTGACCATCGGCGCAGGTTTCACCCGCCCCGCCTGGAGGAAATCGAGCACGCGGGCGAAATCTTCTTCCTGATAGCCGAGGATGTACTGGATCTTCAGTTCCTTCAGGATCGCGGTCAGGGGGATCTGCACATCTTCCTTCATACAGACACCGACAACGACAATGGTGCCACGGGCGCGCGACAGGGTGATCGCATTCTGGATCATCCCCGGAACACCGACGCAGTCAAAGATCACATCGGGCGGTCCGCCTGCAAGATTGGCAAAGGTGTCGCCGACATCCTCAATCGCGTTGGCGTCGATCACTGCATCGGCGCCGAAGTCCCGTGCCGCCTGCAACCGCGCCGAAGCGCGTTCGGAAACCACAACTTGCCCCGCCCCGGCGATCCGCGCAAAGGCGGTGACCGACAGGCCGATCGGCCCCGCGCCGATCACCAGCACTCGGTCACCAACCGCGATCCCGGCTTTGTTCACAGCATGCAGCCCCACCGCCAGTGGCTCGACCATCGCGCCTTCCTCATAGCTGACACCCTCGGGCAGCGGCACGACATGGCGCGCGGGCGCCTTTACGAACTCAGCATAGGCACCGGGGACCGCCGTGCCGGCCAGCCCGGTGATGCGGTTCTGTGCACAGAGCATAGCGTAACCTTCGCGGCAATCACGGCACTGACCGCAGGGGTTTACCGGCACCGCCGTCACCCGCGCGCCCACTTCCACCCCGGCATCCGCCGACGCCACGACCTCGCCCGCGAATTCATGGCCCAGAACCGTTCCCGGCTCCTGCAGGAACGCGCCTTCATCCGTGGCATGCAGGTCCGATCCGCAGACCCCGCAGGCCATGACGCGAATGAGCACCTCGCCGGGGCCCGGTTCAGGTCGCTCTACATCCTCGACCCGGAGCTTATGCCCCAAGCCCTTAAACACTGCCACTTTCATGCGCCCCTCCCGTGTCAGGTTGTTATGACTGATAATTTTGTATGACAAAATCATCAGAATGTCTAATATGATTGTAACCGCCAGATATGGCGGTGAACCGGACACAAGGGAGGACATTATGGGCCGATTGGATGGCAAGGTCGCACTCATCACAGGCGCGGGAACCGGAGTAGGCCGCGCAGCGATGGATATTTTCGCGCGCGAAGGCGCCAGGGTCGTGGGCGTGTCGCGCACTCAGGCCAATCTCGATGAAACGCTGAAACTGGTACAGGATTCGGGTGGTCAAGGTGCGGTGGTCTCCGCCGACCTGTCCAAGCCCGAGGGCGCCCAGGCGGCGTTCGATGGCACGATGGCGGCCTTTGGCCGGGTCGATATTCTCGTGAATGCGGCCGGGGTAGGCTACAACCACGTCACCTCAAGCCCCGAGTCGATGAACGACGTGGTGAACACCACGCCCGAGAAGTGGCATGAGGTGCTGGCGATCAACCTCGATTCCGGCTTTTACATGCTGCGACTGGTGATCCCGCAGATGCAGAAACAGTGTGGCGGATCGATCGTCAACGTCACCTCGATCTCGGGTTTTCAGGGTCTGCCGGGCGCGCATACCTATACCGCAGCCAAGGGTGCGATGATCAATCTCACGCGGTCGCTCTGCGTGGCCTATGCCAAGGACAATATCCGCGCCAACTGCATTGCACCCGGGTTCATTGCGACCCGGATGGTGTCGGATTTTTTGCCGCTATTCGACGATCCTGAAGTGGCCGAACAGATCACGCCGATGCGCCGCGCCGGCACGCCCGAGGAAATGGCCTATGGCTGTCTCTATCTCGCTTCGGACGAGGCTGGCTATTGCAACGGAACGGTGCTGGTGATCGACGGCGGAACGACCGCCCGCCAATAGTGGAATGCGCAGGGGCCGACACTGTTCGGCCCCTCTCATCGGGTCAGAGCGCGTAGCCGGGTGCGGCCATCGTCACATCGGACCCGCCCGTCAAAGGCGCCAGCCAGGCGGCGATCAGCGGCAATTCGTGATCGTGGAAATAGCGGCAGGCCCAGATCTTGCCCTCGACCACTTCGGGCGGCGCCTCCGATGCCTCGGCGACCAGTGCCAGATCGAGCCACAGCCAGCCCATCACCAGATGCCCGAAGGCAAACAGCAGCGATGTTCCCTGCGCCATCACCGAAGCGGGATCTCGCGCCAGTCCGGCGCGCAGCGCGGCATCCATCCGCGCAGTTTCTGCCTGTAGCGTTGCTGCAACATCGGCCAATGCCGGGGTCGTCCGCGCGATGGTCGTCTCTATACGGCCGCGCAGCAGATCCCAACCCGCCAGTCCATCTGCCATCAACTTGCGCCCGGTCAGGTCTATGCCCTGAATTCCGGTTGTACCCTCGTGAATCGGGTTGAGACGCGAATCGCGATAGAGCTGCTCAACGTCGAAATCCCGAGTATAGCCGTAGCCACCGTGTACCTGCATCGCCTGATGACAAGCAACTAGCCCCATTTCCGACGGCCAAGTCTTGGTCACCGGCGTCAGAAGATCCAGAAGCGTCTGCGCCTCGGCATCGCCCGCATCGGCCTGGTCCGAGAGATGCGCCGAATACAGGCAGAGCGCCAGCGCCCCCTCACCAATGGCGCGGGCCTGTAGAAGCATCCGCCGCACATCGGGGTGATGGGCGATCGGCACCGGGCGTGGTGCCTTGCGATCGGTCAGGGGGCGGCCCTGCACCCGGTCGCGCGCATAGTCGCGCGCCAGCAGCCAGGCCCGCGCGGCCATCGCGGCACCGGACAGGCCCACATTGATCCGCGCCTCGTTCATCATTCGAAACATTAGCGCCAATCCCTGTCCCGGCGCCCCCAGCAACCAGCCGATTGCCCCGTCCGCCTCGCCGAAGTTCACCGCGCAATTCGGCGTGCCGCGATATCCCATCTTGTGGTTCAGGCCGGCTATCGTCACGTCGTTACGGCTTCCATCCGGCAGAAGTTTCGGCACGATGAACAGCGAGATGCTTTTCGATCCCGGCGGCAGCGATCCGTCGGGCAGTGCGATCTTGGCCAACACCAGATGCACAATCTGATCGGTCACGTCATGATCCGCCGCCGAGATCCACATCTTGCGGCCCATGATTCGGTAGTGATCGCCCTCGGGCATCGCGCGGGTGGTGATGTCACCCAGTGACGAACCGACATCGGGTTCGGACAGGCACATTGTCCCCAGTGCGATACCCTCGTGCTGCGGATCGGCGAACAGCCTGATCTGCTCGGGCGTACCCGCATAACGGATCAGGCGGGCATTGGCCATAGAAAGCATGACAAAGCCCGAAGCCCCGACATGCGCCGCCATGATCGGCGCCATTGCCGCTGTTGCCACCGTCATCGGCAGCCCCATCCCGCCATGCGACTCGGGCACGGTGGCAAGCTGCATCCCGGCCTCCATCCAGGCGCGGACCGCCTCGCGCGTTCCCGGCTCGACTTTTACCCCGCCATCAGGGCCGAAAGATGGCTCATCGCGGTCCGATGCTTTCCAGGCCGGCAGGAACTTTTCTTCTGAAAGGCGAAAGGCGAGGTCCAGAAAAGCAGTATAATCCGCCTGGTCCTGTCCGGCAAAGGGCATCATATCAGGCAGGTCGCCGGCATGCAGCCAGTCGAACAACAGGAAATCGAGATCGGCACGCGACAGCACGGGCATCGGCTTGGGCTTTCGTGAACTGGATTTAGTTGCGCCGGACAGAGTTCATGCTGGCCGAGATCAACGCCAGGATCAGGATGGATCCCTGAACGATATATTGCCAGAAGGTCTGAACGCCCATGACCGAGAGACCATTGTTGATTACCCCGATCAACAGCACGCCCACCGCCGTGCCCAGCACATGGAACTTGCCAGGCCTCAGGGTCGAGGCACCGATGAACACTGCTACGAAAGCGTTGAGCAAATAGGTATCACCCACACCCTGTGGCCTTCCAGCGCCAAGGTTTGCCCCTGCGACAAGCCCGCCGAGCGCGGCACAGGCCGCAGTGATCGCCATGGCCATGACCGCGTATTTCTGGAACGAAATTCCCGACAGGCGTGACGCCTCGCGGTTGCCACCAATGGCATACATATTGCGGCCTGACTGGGTATGCTCAAGGAAAAGCCATAGCAGAATCCCCGTGGCTATCAGAATCAGCACCGGCGCGGGAATGCCATAGATACGACCTTGCCCGATCAACTGAAACGCCATCGGAATATCGTTGGAGCTGACAGTGCGTCCACCCGATACGCCCAGTATGATGCCCGTCACGATAAAGGACATCGCCAGTGTTTCCACGATAGGTGATAATCCAAGATATGAGTTCAGCGCGCCGTTGATCATGCCAATCAGCATGGCCAAGGCCAGCACCGCCACGACCACCAGAGCCACGATCCAGACCGACCCGCTGTCCAGTTCCGCCAGGAACCGCGCGGCGAAATAGCCGCCGAAAGTCGCCATCGCTCCGATTGAAAGGTCGAAGAGCCCCACGACCAGACAGACCGTCAACCCCAGGGCGATAATGCCGAGGATCGACACCTGGTTGAGGATGTTGAACATGTTGCGGATCGTCGGGAAGACCTCGGGCCGACCGTAGGAGAAAATCGCAATCAGCAGAACAAGAGACAGTATCGTGCCGTAGCGTGACAAGAAACCGATCCAGTCAAAACGCCGTTCAGTGGTCATCGTGCAAGTCTCCTCCGGCGGCCAGGGTCATGATGTTGCTTTCGGTTATCTCCACACCCGTCAGTTTCCCGACGACACGCCCGCCCGAAAAGACAAGGACGCTGTCGCAGACCAGCGGATACTCCTCAAGTTCAGTAGAGGCGAAGATAACACCGACCCCATCGGCCGCGAGTTCATGAATCAGATCGTAGATTTCCGCCTTTGCGCCGACATCGACAGCCGCCGTAGGCGAATTTAGCAGGAATATGCGCGCACCGGTTGACAGCCATCGGCCCAGAACAACCTTTTGCTGGTTGCCGCCTGACAGATCATCGATCGCGGTCTCGATGCCCGGCATACGCACCCGCATCCTCGTCGCGACCTCACGCGTTGCGGTGGATTCGGCCGCGCGGTTGATCAGGCGGAGGACCGGCTCGCGCAGATAGCGTGCGAGCGAGGGCATCGAGATATTGGCGCGGATGGACTGGCCGTGAAAAACCGCCTCGGCGAGCCGATCCTGCGGCACCAACGCTATGCCTGCGGCAATGGCCTCGGCAGGGCTGCGCAAGGCAGCGGGCTTGCCCTGGATCGTTACCGAGCCGCCCTTGCGCCGCTCACGCCCAAAGAGAAGGCTCAGAACTTCCTCGGCACCCGATCCGGGCAGGCCGGCCACACCAACGATCTCTCCGGCACGGAGTTCGAAACTCACACCGGCAGTTCTGGCGCCGGCCAGGTCTCGCACTTGCATTACCACATCGGGCCGGGCCTGGCTGTGGGTCTTGCGTTCGGCCAGCGCGCCTTTCTTGCCGACGATGGCCTCTACCACCGATCGGCGGTCCATGTTTTCGCGATCGAACACGCCTGCGTTTCGCCCGTCACGCAGCACCGTGGCGCGGTCAGCGATCTGGAACACCTCGGCCAGACGATGGCTGACATAGAGGAACGAATGGCCCCGAGCTGCGAGGCGCCGCATCTGGTCAAACAGCCGGTCCACCTCGTGGGGCAACAGCGCATTGGTTGGTTCGTCGAGGATGATGATCCGCGCATTACCCGATACCGCTTTGGCGATCGAGATCATTGCCAGCTGGTCTGGGCGCAGGCTGCCGATTTCGGCATGGGTCGGGATATCGAGCCCGAGGCTCGCCAGAATATCACGTGCGCGGGCATGGACGCGGGGCCAGTCTACCAGCCCCAGTCGGCCCGGCAAGGGATCGCCCAGCCACAGGTTCTCGGCCACGGTGAGCGTCGGCACCAGGTTGAAATGCTGATGCACCACGGCGATGCCAGCATCCGTTGCCCCCTTGGGTGTGGAAAAGGTAGCGGGCTGACCTTCGACAAAGACCTCGCCCGCCGTCGGCGCATAGGCGCCGCAGATACATTTTATCAGCGTGGACTTACCTGCGCCATTTTCGCCCAGCAGCGCATGGATCTCGCCGCGCCGCACGCTCAGCGACACATTGTCCAGCGCCAGCGTGCCGGGAAATTCCTTACGCATGGCCCGCACTTCCAGTGACGGAGCCAGATCAGTTGTTGTCGGGTGGTCGTCAACGGTCCCGTCCATGGAAGGCCTCTGCCCAGAATGTGGAGAAACGGGCCCGCGCGTGTCAGCGCGGACCCTGTTAGATCATTGACCTGAGAACAGTACGCAATTGTCAAAGTCGATGTCTTCGCCTTCGGCCGGCACCGTCTCTCGTGTGATCAGGCAGGGCTTCAAGGTCAAGGCCCGGCTGGCGGGGAATTCACCCTCCAGTGCCGCAGCCGTCACATCCACCGCCGTAACGCCCATCCGGGCCACATTGTAAGCTACCGTCAAGGCGACGGGGCTTTCGTTGCGGATCAGCGACACAACCTCTTCAACGCCATCCTGAGAAACGACGAAGATCTCGTCAGCAAGTCCCGCCTGTTGGATTGCACGCGCAACCGGGCTGGCCAGTTCGTCCCAGCCGACCCAAACCGCGACGATATCGTTGTTTGCCAGAAGAAGGTTGGTCATTTGCGCAAAGGCATCGTCGACCTGACCCGGCACTCTGACCTCGATTTCGGTCAGTGTGATGCCGCTATATTCTCCCACGACAGCATGAAACCCGCGATCACGCTCACGCAGCGCGGGCAGCACGTTCCAGTTCATTTTGACCACATGACCTTGTCCGTCTATCCGGCCGACCATCTCCAGCGCGGCAATTGTCGCGTCGGCAGTATTGTTCGAGCCGATATCGGCAACGATCCCCGGCACAAGGCCCGAGAACGTGGAGGTGAATGGCACGCCAGCCTCGTTGGCGTGGGCAATCACCGCGCTCATCTGCGTGTTTGCCGATGCAATATTGATGATCGCGTCGAAACCACGGTCGATATAGGCGATGGCAGCATTGTTGGTGGCAACCTGATCGCCTTGTCCGTCGAACAGCTCTACATGCCAGCCGCGGGCGCGGGCGGCCTCTATGGCGCTGTCGGTCTGAACCTGGATCGAGGGCGAGTTGTAGTTCACGGCCACGACACCGACCTGAACGCCGTCCTGCGCCATGGCGCTCGCTGCACAAAGTAATGCGGCAGCGCTGACGACACCTTTCACAAAGTAATTCATTCCATCCTCCCAGACTGGTGGGCCTTGCAGACCCTTTGTTTATGTCACCTTCGGCCCAGCGGGCCGTCACGGCGACAGGGATGGCCGCCCTCCACGCGTCCATCCCAATCGCACGTTAGGGCGTTCGATAATATCGGTCAACAGTTTCGCACCACAAAATTGTCAAACAATCTTTCTTGCGGTATTGGAAGTGATCAAAGGCAGCCAGGAACGGAGCGATCAATGTCCCAAAGGGTAATTCCAATGCAGGGTGCGGTGAACTTTCGCGATATTGGTGGCTATCCTGCCGGCCCGGTCCAGAATCTGCGCTGGCAGCGAATCTACCGGTCTGATTCGCTGGCGGAACTGACGGCAGAGGATCAGGCGCGACTGTTGGAACTCGACCTCTATGGTATCGTTGATTACCGCTTGCAGGCCGAAGCAGCGGCGAAGCCCGACAGGCTACCTCAGGGGCACGGAATCCGTCTGTTGGCACCGGGCTTCATTCCGCAAGGGACCGAGGACATGCTGCGCCGTGTAGCGAAGGGCCAGATCGACGCCGCCGGCATCCATGCCGAGGTGACCAGCCATTATCGGCGATTCGCGCTGGAACATCTCGGTGATTACGCCTCGACCCTGCGCCTGATCCTCGAAGCCGATGGTCGCCCTGTGCTGCTGCATTGTACCTCGGGCAAGGATCGCACTGGATTTGGAATCGCGCTGCTGCTGGTTCTGGCGGGCTGCGATGATGAAACGATCGTCGAGGATTACCTGCTGACCAATCAATATCGGCGCGATATCAGCTTCATGTTCCGTACCCCCATCGACCCAGAGGCCGTTGACATACTGACCTCGGCGCACGCTGCCTATATTCGCACCGCTTTGGAAACGCTGCATCGCGAACAAGGACCGCCCGAGACCTGGCTTGCCAGCCTCGGCTTCGACGCAGCCGAGCGAACCCGGCTACGAGAGATCGTCACCGAACCAGCCAAAACCGGACAACCAGCCCGTTAATCGGTCGCAAAGGTCCGGGCCAATCGGCCTTTGAACTCAGGTGCCGTCCAGTTTAGCTGGACCGGCGTTACCGAAACTCCGCCTTCGGCGACGGTGCGGAGGTCCGTACCGGGGCCAGCATTGCCATCCGCTCCGTCGGTGTACTGGATCTTGATCCAGTAGTAGGGCTTTGTGCGGGCATCGACTCGAGCCTCGGGCTTGAACGATCCCGGTGGGCGGAGACCCATATCGGCCACGCGAATACCCGTTACCGCATCGGGCGGCACCGGCGGAAAGTTCACGTTGACAAAGGTATTGCGCTCAAAACCTGTCTCGAGGATGCCTTGCAATACCCGCTCCAGCCAAGCCTCGGCCGTATCCCAATGGACATGACCGAAGGCGTGCACCTGGCTCAGCGCTACAGAAGGCACCCCAAGCAGAGCGCCCTCCATCGCCGCAGCGGCGGTGCCGGAATACATCACATCCTCGGCCAGGTTCGCGCCCCAGTTGATGCCCGACAGCAGCAGGGTCGGCGGTTCGGGCATGATCTCGTAGATGCCCATGAGCGCGCAATCAGTTGGCGAGCCCTTGATCGCGAAATGCCGGTCGTCCAGCTTACGCATCCGGATCGGGTCATGCATCGAAATCGCATGCGATGCCCCCGAACGTTCCTCTGCCGGGGCGACCACCCAGACGTCATCGGCATGTTTCCTGACGATCCGCTCCAGCAATTCGATGCCGGGGGCATGTATTCCATCGTCATTGGTCAGAAGCACCCGATGTCCGCGTAGTAAGTCCATGTTATCCTCCCTCGCATGGTGCTACATTTAATTCATACATTATTGTAGGACACAATACGATTCCGTTCTATACTGTGATTCGGGTGCGACGAGGGAGGAACTCATGGAACCCGTTTATGTGCTCGGCGTTGGCATGACGCCGTTCGGGCGCCACCCGGCCCTGTCGGTACGCGACATGGCAACGGCCGCAGTGACCGAGGCACTGGCCGATGCCGGAATCGCTGCTGATCAGGTCGGGGCCGTGTCCTTTGCCAATGCGGTTCAGGGTGCGATGGAAGGTCAGTTCGGCGTCCGAGGCCAGGTGGCGTTACGCGACCTCCCCTTTGATGCGGTGCCTATCATTAATGTCGAGAATGCCTGCGCCAGCGCCACAACGGCGCTGCACTTGGCTATTATGCAGGTGCGCTCGGGCCAGACCGAGATCGCGCTTGCCGTCGGCGCCGAAAAGATGGTCCACCCCGACAGCGCCCGGTCGATGGAGGCCTTCGAGGGCAGTTGGGATCGTGCCGACCGCGATGCCGTGATCTCGCGCCTGACGCGCCTCGGGCAGGATACGCCGACACCGGCAGGCGAAGCCGAGCGTGAAACGCCGCATACCGTTTTCATGGATGTCTATGGCGCCTTTGCCAAGTTTCACATGGCGCGCTTTGGCACGACCCAGCGACAACTGGCTGTGGTCGCGGCCAAGAACCACGTCCATTCGGTTGAAAACGCCCGATCGCAATACCGCCGACCCTTCACTGTGGACGAGGTTCTGGCCGCCCGGTTAATTGCTTGGCCGATGACGCTGCCGATGTGTTCGCCTATCAGCGACGGCGCGGCGGCGGCGGTGGTGGTATCCGAACGCATCGCACGTCAGATGGGCATGGCCCGCGCCGCCCGTATCCGCGCGGCGGTACTGATGAGCGGCGGCCGGCGGGCGGATGACGATCTCGAACGCCATATCTCGCGCCGCGCCGCGCAGGTAGCCTATGATCAGGCCGGGCTTGGCCCCCGGGACGTGCATGTCGTCGAATGTCATGATGCCACCGCTTTTGGCGAGATCCAGCAATCTGAACTGCTGGGTTTCTGCGCTCTGGGCGAAGGCGGGCCACTCGCCGAAAGTGGCGCCACGACACTGGGTGGACGCATCCCGTTCAACCCATCGGGTGGGCTGGAATCCAAGGGTCATCCAATCGGTGCGACCGGCCTTGGCCAGATCTTCGAACTTGTAACGCAGTTGCGTGGTGAAGCGGGGCCGCGACAGGTCGAAAATGCGCGGATCGCTCTGGCCGAAAACGGCGGTGGCCTGATGGGGGTCGAGGAGGCCGCGGTAGCGATCACCATCCTGGAGCGTGCCTTGTGAACCTCGCCGGTTTCCTGAACGCCTCGGCTCGGACTTATGGCGACCGACCCGCAGTTGTAGTCGGCCCGCGGATGTATCTCGACTATGCCGCGCTGGCCCGCGCCAGCGCCGGCCTTGGCGGCGCGATACGCCACCGAATGGGCCTTAACCGTGGCGACAGCGTTTTGCTGGCCATGTCCAACAACCGCGACTATCTGACGGTCCTCTTTTCCTGCTGGCAGGCCGGGCTGACGGCGGTGCCCGTGAACGCCCGACTGCACCCGCGCGAAATCGCCTATATCGCCACCGATGCCCGGGCACGGCTGGCGTTTGCAACATCAGAGCTGGCCGACGGCCTGACGCGAGAGTTGCCATCGCTGCCCGTGATCCTGCCCGAAAGCCGCGAATTCGCGGCCATGACACAGCACGACCCTGTCACACAGGCGACAACCGCGCCCTCAGACATCGCATGGATATTCTACACATCGGGCACCACGGGGCGGCCCAAGGGCGCGCTTCTGTCGCATCGCAATCTCGCGACCATGGCGATCGCCTATCTGGCCGATGTTGATCACCTGACGCCCGCCGACAGCCTGCTGCATCTGGCGGCCACCAGCCATGCCTCGGGTCTGTTCGGCCTGTCATTCATTGCCAAGGCCGGCGCGAATATCCTGCCCGAGGCGGGCGGCTATGACCCGACCGAAATGGCCGCGATTATCGCCGCGAATCACAGCTTGTCTTTCTTTGCCCCGGCGATGCTGCTGGACAAGATGGCGGCAGATGCATCGATCCGCGCTGCGCCGCTGAATCATATCCGTACCATACTGACCGGTGCCGGTCCTATCTATGTCGAGGACTTGCGTCGCTGGCTGGACGCCTTCGGTCCTCGTATCTGGAACGGCTATGGCCAGGGCGAGAGCCCCTGCACCATCACCGCCCTTCCCAAGGAAGAGCTTTGGGATGCCTATGCCGCAGGCGATGCGGCGCGCATGGGTTCGGTCGGGATCGCGCGCACGGGTATTGCGCTGCGAATCGTCCGGCCCGACGGAAGCGAGGCAGACCCTGACGAGGTGGGCGAGGTCTTGGTGCAGGGTGATACAGTCATGTCGGGCTATCTCAACCTGCCCGGAGCCAGCGCCGAGACTTTGCGCGACGGATGGCTGCACACGGGCGATCTGGCGCGGGTGGATGCACGTGGCTACCTCACGCTGCTGGACCGCAAGAAGGATCTCATCATCACCGGCGGCATGAATGTATATGCCCGCGAGGTTGAGGAGTTGCTGCTGGAGCATCCCTCCGTTGCCGAATGTGCAGTGATCGGGGTCAGGGATGCCGAATGGGGGGAATCCGTCGTGGCGCTGATCGTGCCACGTAGCGAGAGCCTGGACACGCGAGCGCTTGATTCGTTCTGCCTTGAACGGCTGGCACGGTTCAAGCGCCCGAAACAGTATCGGGTGATGAACGAATTACCCAAGAATGCAGCCGGTAAGGTGCTGAAGGCCGAGTTGCGCCGGATGCTTTCCGATGCAGCCGGGGAAGAATCCATCAGTCAGAACCGTTCAGCATAATTGTTCGACAATATTGTAGTATTAATGTTGACAGAACGGCCCCCCATCGCCCAAACTTGCCCAAGGAAAAAGGGTCATGCGGGGAGGCAGGGCCCGTTTGAAGGGAGGGATCAATGACAAGACTCTATGTCGACTCCGACAAGTTCGGAGGGACCAATGCTTCGGCAACGGTGGAGGCATTCCACAATGCAATCCGCGAGATCGTGCGCACCAGATTGGCCGAAGCCGGCGGGCATTGGGAAAGCTTCGTTTTCGGCAAGTCGCTGGACCTGATCACCAAGGAGGATTTCGGCAGCGTCGAGAAGATGATGCTTGACGCCGGATATCGCTTTGACTGGTCGGCCGCGATTTCACCGAGCGAACGCCCCGACGTCTACAAGCCCGCCGAAGGCGTGGGAGACGGCGACATGGCCGGGTTCAGCTTTGAACATCCCGAGGCGGTCACCGCCGCGCCGGATGCCGAAGGGCGCGAACAGCGTGGCCAGGGCGACAACGTGGCGCGATACGCGACCCCCTGCACCGGCATTGCACGGTATATCCGGTCGCCCGCGCAGGTGCTGAAATACCTTCAGGAAGGTGTTCCCGCCGATACGATCGCCGTCATCGACGATTCCGGCGGCACGCTGACCGCGCCGATCCTCGAACAGTTCAAGGGTGTGATCTGCGCCGGCGGCTCGACCCGCTCGCATCTGGGCATCCTGACGCGAGAATACGGCGTGCCTTGCCTGATGAACGCCAAGGTTTCGGGCATCAAGCATGGCGATACCGTTATGATCGACGTGACCGCCCAACCCAAGACGGCCGACGACTATCAATCGGGCCGCGAGGTAACCGCCAATGTCTGGCGGATCGTGAAGTGACGCCGGGTAGGGAGAGAAACTCATGAACGCAAACAAGATCACTTACGCCCAGCTTCTGGAAACCAATAATCTGATCCAGAGGCACGCGGACGAAAGCTATTGGCTCTGTGTCACGCGCACGGTTCAGGAATCCAAGTTGTTCCCGGTCCCAGCCTATATGATGCTTTCCTATCTGATGGCTTATTACCGCTATCCGGCGCTATTTCGTAAGATCGAAAGCCGGATGTCGGCCGAAGAGATTGGCGACCGCGCGCGCAACATGGGCATGAAGATACAAGCACCCGGTATGTCCTACATGCCCGACTTCTATCTTCTGGGCCGCGAGTGGCTGCTGAATATGGGGATCATCAAGCCGACCGACGGAATTGAGGATCTTATCTATGTAATGGATTTCTGGAAGCGTTTTTCGCTCGCCTACCATCGCAACGACGCTCATATGACCAACCGAGAGTTCGGCCACCGTTCGCAGATCCTGCCGGAGCGCCGACTTCAGGTTTATCATGCCGACATGTATGACTGCGAGAATGGCGACGAGTTGCACGAGGCCGCCCATTCCTTTATGGCCGCAGCTTCGCAGTACGGCTTCCTGATTTCATGCGAAAGCCGCATCTCTTTGCACAATCATGGCCCCTACAAGCTGGGCGACAATGTCGAGATGATCGTGCGCGACTTCATGGATATGGCGGAAAGCGATTTCCCCTGGCTCGATGATGCCGCAGAAGGTGTCGAGTTCAACAACATTACCGTCACGATGGCAGTAAAGGATTGCCATTTCTATCTGGTTGATGACTGGGGCAGCTTTGAGGCCAGGCCCGAGTTCTCGTCCGATAAGCTTGTGGGTGTCGGCCTCTACTACTCCGACAACCTGTCCGACGGGCATCAGCCGCTGGGCATGGGCTCGCGCGAGGAACTGATCGCTACCTTCAACCGGCTGAGCGAACAGGTGCGCGAAGCAACCAACAAGCTGTGGATGAAAATTGCTGGCTGGAGCCGCGATCAGATGATGGATGCGGGTGCAATCACCTATTTCGCCATCTGCAAAGATCTGGCCCATGTCGCGGGCGTATATGATCCCGCAGACTGGATGATGGTGGACGAACGCGCCGAACGGTTCCGCCCACTGCTGAACGACGAATACAGCCGTGATGTCTTGGGCGAACTCTGCGTGGCGCTGAACCCGACCCAGCAGCTTCATGAATATTCGATGATGCAGCACGCCAACAAGAACACGCGGCTCTATCAGCTGATCCCCTATTCGATCCTTGCGGGCGAGCCCTATACGGCCGGCGTGGGTGAGGTCTATCCGGGTATCACTTATCTACCGCCCAAGAAAGACGTCTACACCACCACCAAGGGCAAGATCGGGTTCGAAGAATACAACCGACTCAGCCGCGAGTCCGTTCCGACCAACGTCGATCCGAAGTACCGGTATCTTTGTGACACCTGGGTCAAGTACAATAGCGAAACACCGCTGGCCGATGAGCTCTACAAGGCGGAGCAGGCAACGTCGCGCTGCCTGAAAGGCAAAGGTGCTGGCCTCGTTCGCACTGATATAGACGCGCTACACCGATAGGCATCTTGGCGCAGCAACCGGATGCCTGCCTTTGCCAAGGCATCCGGTCCCTTTTTCACGAGATACAGGAACGATCCGATGCAGATTGGAGCGCTGGTCCGCCGTGCGGCCATGCACCATGGCTCCTTGCCCTGCCTGACCGAAGGTAGCCGCACGCTGAGCTATGCCGATTTCGACGACGCGACCAACCGTCTGGCCAATGCGTTGCTGGCGCGCGGGTTGCGCCCCGGCGACCGGGTTGGCGTGCTGCTGCCCAATTCCATCGAGTGCATCATTGCCTATTACGCGCTGGCCAAGGCAGGTCTTGTTCGCGTCGGCATGAACACCCGCGAAACGCTGGACGAGCACAATTACAAGCTGACTGACAGCGAAAGCCGCGCTGTGCTGCACAAGGGAATGTCTGGCCTGTGCCCGGAGTTGCAGATCAACTGGGACGAGCTGTGCGAGATGATCGCCACCGGCGATGCTGTGCCCTGTCGGCATGACCGCGCGCTCGATGCCCCCTACCGGCTGGGCTATACCGGCGGAACCACCGGTAAGCCCAAGGCGGTAACGCTGACCGAACGGGGTGAACTTGCCGAACTGTCGGCCTTTCTCACCGATCTGGTGCCAAATATCCGTCGCGGCGACACGTTCCTGCATGCTGCGCCCATCGCCCATGCCTCGGGCGCGTTCTTCCTGCCGGCGCTGGTACGCGGAGCGCGGTCACTGGTGATGACAAAATTCGACACCGGGGATTTCATTCGTTTGGCCGAACGCGAGAAAGCCACCATGACCTTTCTCGTGCCTACAATGCTGGCGATGCTGCTGGAAGACCCCGCGCTGGCCGAAGCCGATCTGCGGTTCGAAACCATTGCCTATGGCGCATCACCTATCGCCGAAACCACCCTGCGCCGTGCCGAGGCGCGTTTCGGCAAGGTCTTTGCTCAGACCTATGGCCAGGCCGAAAGCCCGATGGTCATTACCTGCCTGCGGCCTGAGGACCATGACCGCATCGGATCTTGTGGGCGGCCCTTTACCATCGTCGAGGTCGCGGTGCTCGATGACGACGACAATGAGGTATCGGTGGGTGAAACCGGCGAGATCTGCTGCCGTGGGCCGCAGACCATGGCTTATTACTGGAACCGCCCAGAGGCGACGGAGAAGGCGTTCCGCAATGGCTGGCTTCATACCGGCGATGTGGGGCGGATGGATGAGGACGGTTTTTTCTATATCCTCGACCGCAAGAACGACATGCTGATCTCGGGCGGCTACAATGTGTATCCGCGCGAGATCGAGGATGTTCTCCTGGCCTTCCCAGGTGTGGTCGAGGCCGCCGTGATTGGCGTTCCCGACGAGAAATGGGGCGACCGGGTACAGGCCGTTGTGTCGGGCACCGGCAACATCGACTGCGACGCGCTCCTTGCCCATGCTCGCCAGCATCTTGCCGGGCACAAATGTCCCAAGGCCATCGAACAATGGCCCGAACTGCCCAAGAGCGGCGCCAACAAGATCTTGCGCCGAAGCGTCCGCGATACAGTGATCGCGAGACTGAACGGAAAGGAAAGCGCATGAAAGACATGCAACTGGCCCTGCACGGCCTCGCCATCAAGAAACACGCCGATGCCGCTGCCGTGGCCGAGATCACCGGCCTTGCCCCGGCCGCCGTGCAGGCTGCGCTGGATGAGGCGACAGCTTCGGGACGGACGGTCAAGGCGGGAGACAAGTACATGCTGCAACCCGCCGCGCAGATCGCACTTAAAACCGGCTATTCGCGCGATTTCGCCGCGCAGCGGGCCGATGCCGCGATGCAGGCCACCTACGATGATTTCGAAAAGATCAACGAACAGCTCAAGCAGCTAATCACCGATTGGCAGACGATGACCGTGGGTGGCCAGAAACTCCCCAATGACCATACCGACCCGAATTACGATGACAAGATCATCGACAGACTGGGTCGCCTGCATGACCGTGCAGAGGGTATCCTCGATCGCTTCACCGCCGGGCTTTCCCGACTGGCGGTGTACAAGCGCCTTCTGGCCACCGCGCTGGAGCGCGCTGAGGACGGACAGACCGAATGGGTCTCGGATGCGCGCTGCATGTCCTATCACACCGTCTGGTTCGAACTGCATGAAGACCTGATCCGCATTCTGAACCGCACGAGGATCGAGTGATGTCGAAATGGGTTCTCAAACTCGGCACAGGCCCGCTGCCGGACCGCAATCTGATCGGCGGCAAGGCCTGGTCTATTGCGCGGATGGCCGATCTCGACCTGCCGGTGCCGCCCTCCTTTGTGATCACGACTCGCGCCTGCGCAGCTTATCAGGCAAAGGGCGACTTTCCTGCTGGACTTGAGGACGAGATCGCCGAAGGCATCACCTGGCTTGAGGCTAAGACCGGGCGCACCTTTGGCCGCGGGCCGTCGCCCTTGCTGGTTTCGGTGCGTTCGGGCGCACCGATTTCCATGCCCGGGATGATGGACACGATCCTGAACATGGGCATCTGCGGAGCAACAGAGGCTGCCCTTGCCGCCGAGACGGGTGACGCGGCCTTTGCACGCGATACGCACCGCAGGTTCTATGACCTCTATACTCATATTGTGCTGAAATCCGACATCGATGGCTTCGATCCCGCCGGAAGCCCCGAGGACTGGGATGCGGCCCTCGCAGCTGGCGGTGACATGATCCCCGCCGACCCGGTTGCCCGGTTGCATGCCTCGGTCCGCGCAGTTTTTGAAAGCTGGAACTCCCGCCGCGCCCGTCGCTACCGTCAGCATCACGCAATCCCCGACGACCTGGGAACCGCAGTAACGGTGCAGGCGATGGTCTTTGGCAACCTGTCCGACATCTCGGGGACCGGCGTGATGTTCAGCCGCAATCCAGTGACGGGCGACCGCAAGCCCTATGGCGAGTATCTTGCTCGCGCTCAGGGCGAGGATGTGGTCTCGGGCCGCTTCACCCCCCGCCCGTTAGAGGCGATGCGCGAAACCGTGCCACTGGCCAATGACGCGCTGCTGATCGCCGCCGAACGGCTTGAGAAAGCGGATGGCGATGTGCAGGATATCGAATTCACCGTGCAGAACGGGCAGCTCTACCTTCTTCAATCGCGCTCTGCCAAACGCGCGCCTGCTGCGGCGGTACGCTTTGCCGTCGATATGGTGTCAGAGGGCATGATCGACGAGACGACCGCGCTGGACCGGGTGACGCCCGATCAGCTGCGCTCGCTACTGGCGCCGCGTCTGGCCCCGGGCGAGGCCGACCGGGCCGAGTGTCTCGCCTCAGGCGAGGCAGCCTGTCCCGGTATCGGAATTGGCACGGTCGTAACCGATACGGACGAGGCCGAAAGGCTTGCCGCCAGTGGAGTCGATGTAATTCTCGCCCGCGCAACCACCAGCCCCGAGGATCTGCACGGCATGATCGTCGCCAAGGCAGTCATCACCGAACACGGCGGATCGACCAGCCATGCAGCCGTGGTCAGCCGCGCGCTTGGCGTGCCCTGTATCACCGGCTGCGGCGAGGGTGCGGTGACGCGGCTGAACGGCCGGACCGTGACCGTCGATGGCAGCGCGGGCCGCATCTATGCCGGGGCATTGCGGGCGGAGTCCCCCAACGAGGAGACAGACGGCCATCTTGCAGCCCTGCGCGCCATGGCCGAGACCCATGCTGCGGTGCGCGTCCTGCCCGCAGGGAGCGACGCGGGCGTGCCCGTGGTCGATCTCAACACCATCGCAGGCGGCGAAGACCCGGCCAACCTTCCCACGCTTCTGGCCGGGGCGCAGGCGGCTACGGGGGGCGCACTTGCCACCGATGCGGGCATGGCCGCGGCTATCGCCGCCGGGGTTCGGACTGTCCTTGGCAGCCCGGTTCTCCCGCTTTTACTTTCTGCCGCCCGCGCGGGGAAACCCGTCGCAGACCGTGAAACCATCGCCGTTTCGGCCAGCACCTGAATCAACGAGGTCACCATGCCGCTCAAACCTTCTGACATCGAAGCCCTCGTCGAACTTTTCGACGCCTCGGGCTGGGATGAACTGCATCTTGAAATCGACGGCGAGGAATTGCTCCTTTCCAGTGACAGCCGCGCGGGCGTCCGTGCTGCGCCGGCAACGGCCACAGCTGCCCCTGTGGCGGCACCGGTTGCAACATCGGCCCCGGTCGCGGCGGCCACAGCGGATGCAGGCGCACCCTCGGCCACATCGGCCCGTCCCGCCAGCTGGGTGCCCATAGCGGCTCCGAACCTCGGTACGTTCTACCGCGCCCCGGCCCCCGATGCGCCGCCCTATGTCTCCGTGGGCGCCACCGTCACGCCGGAAACCGAGGTCTGTCTGATCGAGGTGATGAAACTCTTTACGACTGTCCGCGCCGGGATTTCGGGCATCGTGCGCGAGGTCACCGCCCAGGATGGCGAGATGGTCGAATATGGCGCAGAACTCCTCTGGATCGAGCCGACCTGATGGCCGTGAACCGCCTCTTTGTCGCCAACCGGGGCGAGATCGCGCTGCGCATTCTGCGGACAGCGCGGCGCATGGGGATCGAGACGGTGATCGGCGTATCCGATGCTGACCGCGACGCTCTGCCCGCGCAATATGCCGACCGCGCCGTCGTGCTCGGCCCCGCGCAGGCAACGCGCAGCTATCTTGATGTGAACCTTGTATTGCAAGCCGCAAAATCGACCGGCTGCGACGCATTGCACCCGGGATATGGCTTTCTGTCCGAAAAGCCCGAGCTTTCGCGCCGCTGCGACGAGGAAGGGATCACGTTTGTCGGCCCACGGCCCGAGACGATCGAACAACTGGGAGACAAGCTGTCGGCGCGGGCGATCGCCCGCGCGGCCCATGTACCAACCGTGCCGGGCACCGACCACATCACCAGTGTCCGCGACGCGCAGCGTGCCGCCGAGGAACTGGGCTATCCGGTGGTCATGAAGGCCAGCGCAGGCGGTGGGGGCAAGGGCATGTTCCTGGCCCGATCGCCCGAGGATCTGGCCACCAATTACGACCGCGCCAGCCGCGAGGCGCTGGCCTCCTTTGGCGACGGCACTCTCTACATGGAACGCTACGTCGAGGCTGCGCGCCATGTGGAGGTGCAGATCGTCGGCGATGGTATGGGCGAGGTTGTGCATTTCGGTGACCGCGACTGTTCGGTCCAGCGCCGCTATCAGAAACTGATCGAAGAGGCCCAGGTCACTGCTATGCCTCCTACGTTGCGCGACAAATTGCGAGAGGCTGCAGTTCGGTTGACGGCATTTGCAAATTATCGGTCGGCAGGCACCTGCGAGTTTCTTTATGACATGGCGCGCGAGGATTTCTATTTCATTGAGGTCAACAGCCGTATCCAGGTTGAACACCCCGTGTCCGAGGAAATCACAGGCCATGACCTGATCGCCCGGCAACTTTCGGTGGCAGCCGGGCAAGGTATCGGCGTTGCGCAACAAGACGTCGCCTTCAACGGCCATGCCATCGAGATACGGATCAACGCCGAAGACCCAGTCGCCGGATTTGCCCCTTCGCCGGGCCGCGTTACGGCATGGGAGCCGCCCGCAGGCCCCGGTATCCGCATCGACAGCCATATGCGAGCCGACGATATTATTCCTCCTTTCTATGACTCGATGGTCGGCAAACTGATCGTGCGGGGAGACAGCCGCGAAACTGCCATCGACCGTATGCTGCAAGCGATCCGTGACTTTCGTCTGGAAGGTCCGAAAACCACCTTGCCACTTGCAGCACAGATCATCGACCACCCCGACTTCCGCACCAACCAGTTCTCGACCCGCTGGCTGGAGGACAAGGTCCTCCCCGCCTTCCTCAAGGAGTAACCCCTATGGCCCATGTCGAATTTCTTGATGAAACCATGCGCGACGGGCAGCAAAGCCTGTGGGGCATGCGCATGCAGGCGGGCATGGCCCTGCCTGTCTCGCCCCTGATTGACCGTACCGGATTCCGCGTGATCGATCTTGCCGGATCGTCGCTGATGGAGGTCATGATAAAATACTGTCAGGAGAACCCCTGGGAAGGTCTCGACCTGCTGGTCAATTCCATGCCGCGCACCCGGCTGCGCGGCGGTATGCGCTCAAACGCGTCGGTCACTTTCGGTGTCACCCCCGACGCGCTGATGGATATCTGGATGCGGCGGCTAAATGAACACGGACTGCGGTCGTTCTGGATCTACGACGTGCTGTTCAACATCGACAAGATGCATCGCCTCGCCAAGGTTGCCAAGGAGTATGGTTCCGAGGTTGCGGGCTCGGTCATGTTCGCGCTGTCCCCGGTTCACACCGACGAATTCTTTGCGCAAAAGGCCGCAGAACTGGCAGCATCGCCGGATATCGATACCATTCTTCTATACGACACAGCGGGTGTTCTGGAAAAGGAACGCATGTCTACATTGATCCCCGCGATCAAGGCCCGCATCGGCAACAAGCCGCTCGAATTTCACGCAAACAATCTTCTGGGCCAGTCGGGAAAGGCCTATCTCGATGCCGTTGATCTGGGCGTGACGATCCTGCACGCCGCCAGCCGCCCCATGGCGAACGGTCCCTCAGTCCCGTCGACCGAAAGCGTGGTCCGTAATCTGGAACTGCTGGGCCATACCCACAGTCTGAACAAGGATCTCTTCAAACCCGTCGCCGATCATTTCGAGGCCGTGGGCAAGGCAGCCGGTTTCCTTGTCAATCAGTCCGCAGAATATGACGTTCTGTCGATCCGTCATCAGATCCCCGGCGGAATGACTGGAACGCTCAAGGCTCAGCTGGTTCAGCACGGCATGTCCGAGCGGCTCGAAGAAGTGCTCGAAGAAACCGCTGCCGTCCGCCGCGAACTGGGTTTCCCGGGCATGGCGACACCCTTCAGCCAGTTGGTCGGCACCTTGGCGGTACTGAATGTCGTCACTGGCAAACGCTATTCGGTCATTCCGGATGAGGTGATTCAATATGCGGCCGGGTATTATGGTCCGACTGTCGCTCCGATTGAGCCCGATATTATGGATCGCATCATGACATCGTCGCGTGCAAAAGAGGTGCTGGCCACGCCGCCCGAGCAACCCAGTGCGGAAGATCTGCGCAAACAGTTTGGCACCACGGATGATGACGAACTGATCCTGCGCGCGCTGGTTCCCGGCCCGGCACTGGACAAGATGCGTGCAGCCGGTCCGGTCAAAACCTCTTTTCCGCTCCTGTCCTCCCCCGAACTCGACCAGGTGCGCAACCTGCTGAAAGTGGCAAACCTGCCGTTGGTGCAGGTGCAATCGCAGGCCATGACGCTTACCCTGCGTCGGCACGATACGGCATGACCCGGCGCGCCGTCATCGTCGATATCGTCCGGTCACCCTTTGGCCGCGGGCGGGAAGGCGGCGCGCTTTCGCATCTCCACCCGGTGGATCTTTATGCAAAGGTGCTGCAGGCGCTGGTCCGCCGAACCGGCATAGATCCGGCGCTGGTTGAGGATGTGATCACTGGTTGCGTGATCCAGGTCGGCGAACAGGCGGCCAATATCGGGCGGCAGGCGGTTCTGGCGGCGGGCTTTCCCGAAACGGTGCCCGCCGTGTCGCTTGATCGCAAATGCGGCTCGGCCCAGCAGGCGATGGATTTCGCAGCGCAGGGCGTGATCGCCGGAGCGTATGATCTGGTGGTCGCGGGCGGCGTCGAGATGATGAGCCGCATCTCGATGAAATCCAACCGCATGGGCCGCGACAACCTTGGCCCGATGCTGCATGGCCGCTATCCCGAGGGGCTCGTGGGCCAAGGTATTTCGGCCGAGCTGATCGCAGCTAAATGGGGTCTGACCCGTACCACTATGGATGAATTCGCCCTGCGTTCGCACCGGCTGGCGCAGGACGCCCGGCCCCGCGTCGTAGGCGACATCGAGGCGATTGGCGATGTGACGCAGGACGAAGGCATCCGCCCCGATACCAGCCTTGACCGGCTGGCCGCCCTTCGCCCGGCCTATCACGATGCCGACATGGCCGCTCGCTTTCCCAGGATCGGCTGGCAGGTGACGGCGGGCAACGCCAGCCAGGTCAGCGATGGCGCCGGCGCGATCCTGATTGCCGAGGAACAGACCGCACTTCGGCTGGGCCTGACGGCGCGCGCTGCGATTACCGGCTTTGCCGTGGTCGGGGACGATCCGGTACTGATGTTGACCGGCCCCATTCCGGCGACCCGCAAGATCCTGTCACGCTATGGTCTGGGAATAAACGACATCGACGCCTTCGAAGTGAACGAGGCTTTTGCCTCGGTTGTGCTGGCCTGGGCCGCTGAAACCGGGGCCGACATGGGCCGCGTCAACAGGTTGGGCGGCGCTATCGCGCTTGGTCATCCGGTCGGAGCCTCTGGTGTCCGCCTGACGGCCAACCTCCTGCGCGCTCTTGAGGAAACCGGCGGCCGGCGCGGGCTTCAGACGATGTGCGAAAGCGGTGGCATGGCCAACGCAACCCTGATCGAAAGGCTTTGAAAGATGATCGTCGTCAGCGTGCTCTACCCGACAGGCCCAGCGTTCGACATGGATTATTACCGCGACAGGCATCTGCCGCTGGTGCGGCGCCTTATGGAACCGGCGGGAATGCGCAGTCTGGGCTATTACCAGCCGCAGCCGGATGCGCCGTTTCAACTGGTTGCCGAACTGCGCTTTGAAGACCAGGCCACGACGGAGGCAGCGCTCGCCGCGCATGGTCCGGAAACCCAGGCCGACATCCCCAACTTCACCGCAGCCCCGCCCGTCATACTGATCGGGCGGGTGTATTCGGCCTAGTCGCGCCCGCCGCGATCGCCCACTGAAAAGACCTCGGGTGGCAGACGCGAAATGGACAGCCGCGTGCGGCGGATGTGTATCTGGGTGATCCGCTCGGCCCGCCGCCCGTTGCCCGACAGCACGGCCTCGATCATGGCGCGGTACTCCACGAACTGTTTGCGGCGGTCTTCCTTGCTCAGATGGGTCTGGAACTGCAATCGCAACAGATGTATCTGCATTAGCGGCATGATACGGATCAGCTCGATATTGTCGCTGGCGGTAATCAGCACATCCCAGAACTCACGCCGCCGCTCCATGAAATCCGGACTGTCGCCCAGCAACTCATGTTCCATCAGCGCCGTACCTGCGGCCTCGAACTCCGCCCGCAAGATGCCGGTCGCCATGCGCTGCGCCGCCAGCCGCGCGACAAGCCCGGTGACCACTTCGACGACCTTCAGCAGATCGGACACATCCTTGCGTGACAGCGAACGCACATAGGCGCCACGGTTCTGGCTTAGCGTGACGATGCCCTCGGCGGCCAGCCTTTTCAGGGCCTCGCGCACCGGGCCGCGGCTGATCGACAGCGAATGGGTGAGATCGGCCTCGACCAGTCGCTGGCCGGGCACCAGCCGCCCCGAGCGGATCCCCGACAAGATAGCATCGACAACCACATCGGGCGAGCTTTTCCTTGGCCGGGCCTCGCGAGCGGGCATATCTTCCGATGTTATACTATCCATTCCTGTCAACCATATGTCGCTGTGCCATCGCGCCGCCGAAATTTTCTGCGGGAACGTTAGTAAATACACATTGCGTCCAGAATGCCATCATACTCCGCTCCACGTCAAAGAATCTCGTGAATGTGGTAGCGCGGCCCTGTGCTCAGCCGTTCGCCGACGCCCACGGCCAGTAGACGGTTCAACCAGGCATAGCGCGGATCACCCGTCTCGAACCGCGGCGCGGTGCGGAAGTACATCGCAGCCGGGTCCACCGCCTCGCCGCGCGACAGGCGCTGTGTCACCTCGGGCGGCGCGTGGCGCATCCCGCCATAGGTCATGTAGATCAGCGCGCCATCGTCGCAGAGCAGCATCAACCGCACATCCAGTGTCAGCACCCCGTCGCACAGTGTCAGCGCCCAGTCGCCTCCCCCCGCCAACACCTCGGCGCTGATCCGCGGGCCGACCAGGCTGCCGCCAGCGACCTGAACGATCTTGCGCTGACCTCGCGGTGTCTCGAAACTGTGCGCCTGCGGCACCAACATGACTGTCAAAATGCCCAGGGGCCGGGTCCGAAGCGGCAGATGGTCGGCCTCATGCCATATCGGCCGGCTGGTGTCGGTCATCGGATTCTCCTCCCAAAGGGCATGCGCGCCATCTTGCTTTGTAGTAGTTTAACAACGCTGAGCACATTTTAGGAAGACAAAATTGATGGACAATTTCGACTTATAATTTCGCGCGGCAAGAAAGTATCGGTTGTCAGCCCTTATATTGTATGACAGAAACGTCTGATAAGGCGGAGGGCAGAAACATGTCAATCTTGGTGACAGGCGGTACGAAGGGCATCGGCCTATCGATTGCGCTGGCATTTGCAGAGCCCGGCACGGATATCTTTCTGAACTATTACAGCGACAGCGTCGCCGCCGAGGCAGCCTGCGCCGCAGTCGAGGCCCGGGGCGCGCGGGCGCATCTGATCCGCGCCGATGTCGGCACACCTGAAGGCTGCGCCGAAATGGCCGCGCAGGTCCGCGCCGTCACATCGCGGCTTGACCAGCTTGTGCATTGCGCCGTCGATGCCTATGCTGCCCCCATTCTGACGGCAGATCCAGCGCGCTTTGCACAGGCCGTCACGACCAACAGCAGTTCGCTCCTTTTCCTTGTGCAGGCGGTGCATGACCTGATGGGCCGGGGTAGCACTATCTTCTTTCTCTCCAGCCGGGGGGGGCGGATCGTTGTACCCAACTATGCTGCCATCGGCGTCGGCAAGGCGGCGAGCGAAGCACTTGTGCGGTATCTTGCAACCGATCTTGCACCGCGCGGCATCCGCATCAACTGCATCGCGCCCTCGATTGTCGAGACCGATGCGGTGCGCGAGATCTTTGGCGAAGACACACGCAAGATCATGGATCACGCCGCCCATTCCAACCCGTCGGGCCGCGCTGTCCGGCCGGAGGATTACACCGAACTGATGCGCTTTCTCGCCTCGCCTGCGGCCGAGTTCATCACCGGTCAGGTGGTGTTCGTGAATGGCGGCGCTAATCTAAGCGCCTGACCTGCCACCTGGACGGACTGGGGGGCTCATATCTTCGCGTTGAGCACGGGCGGATGCCGTGGGTACTAGCGCCGACACGCCTTGTATCCCTGTGCAAACCAGTCTTTTCACAGGCTGGTTTCAACAGCATGGCGAGCATGGCAATGCCGTTTGGGCCAGCTGAGTGGAGAGGCAAAGCATCCCTCTGGCGTTGAAGGCTACGCTCAACCGGACCGCGCGATCATGCCGAACAGATCGCGTGGATCGTCTGGGTCGGCGATGATGTCAAGGTTCTGATAGAAATCGCTGCCCCTGATCTTGTCACGTACATATCGCAGCGCCGAGAAATCCTCGGTGGCAAAGCCGACTCCGTCAAACAGGGTGATCTGGCTGTCTGAGGTTCGTCCCGGTTGCTCTCCCGACAGAACCCGCCACATCTCGATGACAGGGAAATCCTCAGCCATCTGCTGGATCTCGCCCTCGATCCGCGTCTGGGGCGTGTATTCGACAAACACATCGGCCCGCATAAGAATATCGGGGTGCAATTCGGTCTTGCCGGGGCAGTCACCGCCAATGGCGTTGATGTGCACGCCAGAACCGACCATGTTGTCAGTCAGGATCGTGGCGTTGCGCTTGTCCGCGGTGCAGGTTGTGATGATCTGTGCCCCCTCGATGGCCTGCTGCGGGGTGGAGCAAGGCACCAGATCGAAGCCGCAGGCCGCGAGATTGCGCATGACCTTGGCGGTTGCCTCGGGGTCGGTATCGTAAAGCTGTATACGCTCGATACCGCAGGTCACGCGCATCGCCAGTGCCTGGAACTCGGCCTGCGCGCCATTGCCGATCAGGGCCATTGTGCGCGAACCGCGTGGCGCCAGATGGCGCGCGACCATGGCACTGGTCGCCGCCGTGCGCAGTGCTGTAAGCAGGGTCATTTCCGAAAGTAGCACCGGATAGCCGGTATCGACCCGGGCGAGAACGCCAAAAGCGGTGACCGTCTGCAACCCGTCGCGCGTGTTCTTGGGATGGCCGTTGACATACTTGAAACCATAGACGTCGCCATCCGAGGTCGGCATCAGCTCGATCACCCCATCGGTGGAATGGCTCGCCACGCGCGGTGTCTTGTCAAACTGCGCCCAACGGTGAAAATCCTGCTCGATATAGGCGACCAGATCGGCAAGCATGGCTTCGATCCCGACATGATGAACCAGCCTCATCATATCCGCGACGCTGACAAACGGCACAAAAGCCAGATCAGAGGGGCTGGGAGATTTCATTGGATCGGGTCCTTATACAGAGGTCTGAGACGATCTGGCGGCTGTGCCAGTACGGCGCCGGGCGCCCGGAAAACGCAGTTCGCGCCGTCCCATCAGCCCGTCCTTGCGAAACACAAGGATCAGCAGCATCAGCGCGGCGAGGAACATCTCTTGCGTGCCGACCGGCGTGGACAGGCGCGTGCCGGCCAGATCTATCCCCGCTTCAAGCCGGCGGAACACATCGGCAACCGAGGTCAGAACGACAACACCCACTACTGCGCCCGACAGGCTGCGCATGCCCCCCACAACCAGCATGGCCAGCGTGATGAAGGTCAGGTTAAGATAGAAGGCATTGACCGAGATCGTGCCCTGAAAATGCACCATCAGTACGCCGCCGAGACCAACCACCATGCCCGAGATCACGAAAGCGATCAGACGGTTCCAGTAAAGAGAGATGCCCGAGGCCTGCGCAGCAACCTCGTCATCGCGTGCGGCACGGGTGGCAAGCCCGAAGCGCGATGTCTGATAGAGCCACGCGACGACAATGGCCAGCGCTGCGCCACCCAAAGCCACCCAGACGGTCACATAGGTCGGCACGCCCACGATCGAGGCGCGCCCCATCGTCACGCTGTCCCAGTTTGAATAAACGGCGTGGAAGATGAACAGCGCTGCCAAGGTCGAGATCGAGGCCGCAAGCCCTGACAGCCGCATCAGCACCAGTCCGATCACCAGGGCCGCCAGCCCCGCTGCCGCCACCGACACCAACGCGGTTGACCATAATGAATAAGTCTCAAGGCGCAGAAAATCCGGCAGCCCGGTCATGGTGATGGGTTTCATCATCGCACAACAGGTCATCCAGGTGGCAAAATAGGCGGCGATCCCGGCAAAGCCGATATGGCCGAACGACACGATGCCGGAATTGCCGATGAAGATATAGAGCCCGACCACCAGCACGATCTTGATAAGCGCATCGGTTACCGTTCGCTGGAACAGGACGGAGCCGTAAAGATCGGCCAGCACCACCACCAGCAGAAGCGGCAACAGAAGCACCAATGCCGGCCAGACCTTTTCAAGAAACGCTCTTACAGCTGTCTTCTGCATCACACCCGCTCCCGTGCTGCACCGGTCACGATCAACCCCTTGGGCCGCACCAGCAAGATGACGATCACCAGCCCGAAGACAAAGGCATCGCGGAAAGGACGCAACCCGTCCGGAAGGTAGGATTGCAACAGCACGCTCGCCACCCCCACCAGAAAGCCGCCCAGTGCCGCCCCCACCAGCGACCCCATGCCACCGATCACCGTGGCAAAGAAGGCAAAGATCACCGGCATCAGGCCCATGCGGATATCCAGTGTGCCGGTCTGCACGATCAGGAGAAGCGAGACCGTGCCGCCCAGCACGCCGCTGATGACAAAGGCCATGGCAATCACCCGGTTGGCCGGAACCCCCAGGAGACGCGCCATCTGGAAGTTTTCCGCCGCCGCGCGCATCTGAATGCCCATCGGCGTGCGTTTGAGAAACAGGACCAGAGCGATCAGCAATGCTGCCGTCACCCCCATGGTGACCATCTGAATGCCCGGCACGCGCAGGCCGAGCACCTCGATCGGCGTGGTCAGTGCCTGACCGATACCGATGGATTTTGGCCTGCCGGTATGCACCAGCATGATCAGGTGTTGCAGGAAGTAGCTGACCGCGAAGGACGATATCAGAAGCGTCGCAGGGTCGGAATCGCGCAGCGGGCGGAAAGCCATTCGCTCGGTTGCCAGTGCCATCATCACCACCACCAGCAGCACGCCCACCACCATCAGCGGTACCGGCAGCGCGCCGAGCAGAAGCGTTGGCGTAAGGCTGGCGGCGGGCACCACCAGCGCATAGGCACCCAGCGTGATGTAGTCGCCCTGGGCAAAGTTGATCAGCCGCATTACCCCGAACACCAGCCCGATGGCCAGTGCAACCAGCGCCAGCAGGCTGCCAAGGGCAATTGCGTCGACCATGACCTGTAAGAAATTGCGCATTTGCGTATCGTCCCCTGTTGCCCTGCAGTCTTCTCAGATCGCCAGCGCGGCCTGATCGGCCTTTTCGCCCAGATAGGCCCGGCGTACGGCCGGATCGGCCTGCACTTCTTGCGGGGTGCCCTCGGCCAGGCTGCGCCCGCCATCCAGCACATGGATACGCTGGCAGACGCCCATGATCACCGTCATGTTGTGCTCGATCAGCAGAACGCCGCAGTCAAAGCGCGCGGGAAGATCGCTGATCACTTCCATCAGAGCGGCACATTCGGCTTCGTTCATTCCCGAGGCGGGTTCGTCGAGAAGTGCGAATGACGGCCCCATCGCCAGGGCGCGGGCAATACTGATCCGGCGCTCGTCACCATAGGACAGCCCGTCACAGGTCAGTTCCGCGATGGCTGTGCAGCCAATCCAGGCAAGGATCTCTTGCGCGCGAGCCTCTGCGGCGCGGCGCGGCAGGCCAGCACCCAACGCGGCCACCACCAGATTTTCCTGCACCGTCATATCGCGAAACAGGCGTGCTGCCTGAAAACTGCGTGCCACCCCGGCGCGCGCGACATCACGCGCTTTCTTCCCGGTGAGTGGCTGATCGTCGAGAAGTACGCGCCCCTTTGTCGGCGCCTGAAAGCCGGTCAGCACATTGACGAGCGTGGTTTTCCCGGCGCCATTGGGGCCTATCAGCCCCATCACCTCGCCGCGCCGCACCGTCAGATCGACGCCGGTCAGCGCGTGGATACCCCCGAACGAAACATGCACGCCTTGCGCCTCCAGTCTTGCGACTGGGCTTTGGCCTGTTCTGGCTGTTGCTGTCATCACAGCCCCCTAGATGCGTCATTGAACGTGCCGCCCGCAAAACATGCTGCGGGCGGCCCGTGGGTTTATTGCCCGATGCGGAACAGAAGCTGCATGTCGGGGATAAGAGTCGGACGATAGATTTCGACCGCACGGAACGAGTCATCCTCGACATTCATCATCAGATAGGGCCGGTCGAGCAGGATATGCACTTCCGGCGTGTAAGTCGAAGGTCCGGCCAGGAACTGTTCGTCGGTGAATGCTTCCATCGCCTCGGTGACCGCCGGTGCCGCGACCGAGTCCGCGCGGTTGACGGCCAGTTCATAGGCTTCAATCATGCTGTAGCCGTTGATCACATAAGACGAACCCGGCGCTTCGCCCCAACGCTCTTCGTAGTTGGCGAGGAATTCATGGATCTCTTCGCGCGGATCATCGCCATAGAGCGACATGAAACCCGGCACCCAGAAATCGCGCAGACCTGGCACTGCGCCCAGCCAGAAGTTGTCCACCATCGCCGTGCAGCCCAGAATGGGCGTTTCGATCCCGGCCGCGCGGACCTGGCGGATGGCCGAGCCACCGCCGGGCATCACCGAACACATGTAAATCGCATCGGGCTGCGGATCGAGGGCACGCATCCGGGTGATCTGCGAGGCAATCGAGGGGTCATCGTTCATATAGGTGTCACGCCCGATGATCGAGGCCTCGTCACGGTCCTGAAGCCATGCCGCGCGGAAGCCGGCCACCGCGGAGCGGTGGTACTCAAACGACAGATCCTCCAGAATATAGACCGTCTCCACCCCCATATGGCGCGTGGCGTATTCGGCCATGGCAATGCCTTCGGTCTGGCCCGAGTTGTTGGTGGAGAATGTGTAGGGGCCGACACCCTGCACGCCCATCTTGGGATCGCCCGCGCACAGACTGATATTCATGATACCGGCCTGACTGGCGGCCAGCGCTGCCGGGGCGCCCATGTCATAGTCGCACGACACGACCAGCAGGTCTACACCCTCGGCGACCATCTGCTGGCCGACGGTTGCAGCATATTGCTGATCGGTGCGCGTATCGCTGATGCGATACTCGATCTGGCGACCCAGCAGGCCACCGGCGGCGTTGATCTCCTCGATCCGCATGATGGCGCCGCGGAAAGGCTCGGCGTCATAGTTCGCCATCCAGCCCGATTGCGCGATGGCAAAGCCGATACGGATCGGATCGTCCGCTGCGGCAGGCATGGCGGCGGCCATGGCTGCCAGCGACACCGAAGCGACGAGAGTGTAGCCCTTGGGCAAATTTGGTTTCAGCATGTTGTTCATCCCCGTTTGAGCAGTGTTTGCGCGGCTGTCACGGACGCCAGTGGCCGCAATCCTTCATCCTGGCGCTGATCTCGCTGCTCGCCTACCGGGACGCAGCGGGTATTCATCGTGTTGGTTCCAATGACCCTCAGGCGCTTTCCCTCCCTGCATAGCCGAAATACGCGTCTTCCATCGCATTGCCGGTGGCCAGTGCTTCAGCGGTGTCGGACAAGACCACCGTGCCGCCCCTGAGCACATAGACGCGACTGGCCAGATCAAGCACTCGCGCGGTCGATTGCTCGACCACCAGAAGCGTCAACCCGGCGGCGTTAAGCTCCTTCAGGCTGGCATAGACCTGATCGATCACCAGCGGCGCCAACCCCAGCGATGGCTCGTCAATCATCAACAGGCGCGGACGCTGAAGCAGGGCGCGCGCGATTGCCAGTTGCTGCTGTTCGCCGCCCGAAAGATGGCCTGCAATCCCGCGAAACCGCGCGCGCAGAATGGGGAATGTCTGCAGGATGCGCTCCAGATCGTCTTTTGCTGCGGGTTTGTCGCGGCGGATCATCATGCCCACCGACAGGTTCTCCTCGACGGTGAGGGTGTTGAAGATGTGCCGGCCTTCGGGGACCAGGGCCAGGCCGCGCTGGCACAGCTTTTCAGGCGCGCCACCGCCGATCTCCTTCCCTTCAAAGCCAATACCGCCCGAGACCGGACGCAGCAGGCCGGAAACGGCCTTGAGCAGCGTTGACTTGCCCGCGCCATTGGGGCCGACGACGAACACTGCCTCGCCCTCGTCCACGCGGATATCCACCTGATCAAGCGCGGTCAGCTTGCCATAGCGCACTGTCAGTTCCGAGATATCCAGCATCGGCCTCTCTCCTCGTTGCAATCGCGGTGCACTCACCACATCATGAACGGCGCGACCGCCGCATCGCTGACCTTGCCGTCCATCACATCGCCAAGCGCCTGATCGATCACTGCCAGCCCGGCGTGCATCTGCTCATGTGACAAGATCAGCGGAGGGGTAAATTCCAGCACATTGGCCGACAGGCCGACATAGCTGAAGCTCGCGCCCAGCTCCCACGCGCGGTAAATCACCTTGGCCGTGACACTGGGCGAAACCGGCGCGCGCGTTTCACGGTCGCGGACCAGATCCACCCCGATTGCCAGCCCGCGTCCGCGCACATCGCCAATGATCTCATGGCGAGCCGCCAACCCGCGTAAACCATCGGCAAACGCCGCACCGATGCGCGCCGCATGCTCATCCAGCTTCTCGTCCAGAATGGTCTCCAGCACGGCCTGTCCGGCGGCGGTGGTAACCGGGTTGCCTGCTGTCGTCTGCAAGGCGAAAGCGCCGGCGTGATCCATCAGCCGCGCCGGGCCGATCAGTGCCGACAAGGGCAGGCCACCGCCCAGCCCCTTGCCGAATACCACCATATCGGGCTGGAACCCCTCATGCTGGAAGCAATGCAACAGGCCAGATCGGCCCAGGCCAACCTTGACTTCATCCACCACCACCAGAATGCCGTGGCGCTGGCACCGCTCGGCCAGTGCCGCCAGAAAGCCCGGAGGGGGCACGATCAGCCCGCCATCGGACATCAGAGGCTCGATGAAAATGGCGGCAACCTGTTCCGGCGGGCAGGTGGTCGCAAACTGGTAGTCCAGCATGTCCAGCACGGCCTCGGCCGAAAAGCGCGGACGATAGGGGTCCGGATAGGGCAGCAACACAAGCCCGGCCTGTGGCAGCGTGTGGGTCATGGCCGTGTGTCCGCTGACCGCCATCGAGCCCGAGACATTGCCATGATAGCTGCCGATGAACGAAATGAAGCGCTGCCGCCCGGTTGCGGCGCGCGCCACACGCACCGCGCAATCATTGGCATCCGAGCCGGAATGGCCAAACCAGACCCGCCGCTCGCCCTGCCCGGGCGTAATCTCCAGCAGCCGCTCGGCCAGCGTCACAGCGGGAGCATTGGGATACAGAAGCAGGCTGGAGCCAGCCATATTGCCCATCGCCCGGTTCACTGCTTCAACCACAGCCGGATGGCTGTAGCCCAGCGAAGCCGAACCCGCGCTGCCCGACAGATCCAGTATCTCGCGCCCACCCTCTTCAATCAGGGTGCAACCGTGACCACCTGTCAACGACAGCGGATTGAACCGTAGCCGTGCAATATTGGCGATGACGCGCGCATCGCGCTCGAACAACGTGCCCGTGTGATCTTCTGTCATCGCGTCCTCCTGCTGGCTGAAGTTGCTGCAGTTTTCCTGCCGGATTCTGTTCCGACCTATCCCTGATCGATCTCGGCGATCAGTTCATCGGTGGTGATCTGTCGGCAGTATCCCTTGATGGTGCGCAGCGAGTTGTCATGGCGTTCCTGCGTGATCGAGGCGCAAGCGTCTGTCACCAGCGTGACCAGATAGCCCAGGTCACAGGCATCGCGCACCGCCGACTCGACGCATTGATCGGTCAGCAGCCCGGCCAGCACCAGCTGCTTCACCCCCAGATTGCGCAGGATGTAATCAATATGGGTGGAGACAAAGACCGAGGATGAACCCTTGGGCAGCACAATCTCATCTTCTGCCGGGGCCAGTTCGTCGATAACCTTGCCGTCCCAGGACCCCTTTGGCACGTGGAACCCTGTCACCTTGTAATCGAGGCTACGATCGCGGCCATCCAGCGTGAGGCTTTCGATATTGGTATACATCACCTCGATCCGCGCGCGCCGGAAGGCCGCTTGCAGGCGTTGCATGGCGGGAATCACATCAGCCTCAAGATGTGCAAAGAAGGGGCCGTATTTCTCTTCGATTTCCTCGGGCGTGTGGCCCTTGAACTCACCACCCTCTCGGCGCACAGAGAAATTCTGCACGTCGATGAACAGCAGCGCCGACAGCGAAGGCACCAGCGGCACTTCGCGGGTCAGTCCGGCGGCAGCGATGGCAAACGGGTCTTGTGGGGCAGTCATCGTGCGGGTTCCTCCAGGGTATCAAGCGCCCGCTTCAGCCCGCGGGTCAGGATAGTGGCCCAGGTATGCTGAGCTTCAGGCGTGGCAATCTGGTCGTTGCGTATCTCGACCAGCGCATGCAGCAGTCCGCGTGGTTCTGCATGGATCGGAACGGCATAATCCGTCAGGTCGCTGCATTGGTAAGGCGCGTTCTCGGCCACGATCAGATCCGGGTTCTCCTCGCGCACCGCTGCCACCAGCGCCCGCCCGAGCCGGGGATCGCGGTTGAACAGAAGGCCAAGATGCATCGGTCGCATTTCACCTTGCGATTGCAGGCGCGCGGTGAAGCTGTGAATCATCAAGATGACCGTGCGCTGCGGCTCCGGTCGGCTGTCCAGCACCCGTGCGACGGCATCGTGGAATGGCACCAGTATCGCGTCATGGCGCGCTTTTTGCTGCGCCGGGTCGAGGCTCCGGTTTCCCGGCACCGGGGTTCCATCTGCAACTTCGGGGATCAGATCGGGCGATTTCAGGGTGCGGTTGCAGTCGATCACAAGGCGGCTATAGCGCTGCAACAGTAAAGGCGCATCCAGCATCCCGGACATTTCCCGCGCAACGCCCGCAGCACCGATATCCCAGGCGATATGGCGCTCGAACGCTTCGGACGGCAGGCCCAGGCCATCCAGCGCCTGCGGCACCAGCCTTCCGCCATGTTCGCAGATCAGCACCACTCGGCCCCGCCCGTCAGGATTGACGATTTCGCAGGGCGGCGGATCTGCCGGTGACAGCAGCGCTGTGGTGCCTGGCTGCGTTTCAGGTTCACACATCAAAAACCTCTAGCAGTAGCGCTCATGCGGCGCCGGGAATGATTCAGTGTTGCCATGCGCAAGGCTCCTGGCATCTTTTCGCCCTTAGAAAGAGAAAAAATTTTCTCGTAGTCAAGCTCTTTCTATTTTCTGTATTGATTTTTTCATTTCGTGGTGCTCTTGTTTGCCTTGACGGTGAGCAATTGCGTGCCCACAGCGCTTGGCAGGCATCACCAGGGAGGACATGGCAGTGACAACGGTCAAGGAATTGCTCAACCGGCAGATTGCGCAGCTCACAACGAGCGAACGAAAGATCGCCAATGTGCTGTTGGCCAACTATCCTTATGCCGGGCTTCTGCCGATCCAGGAACTCGCAGCAAGCGCCCGCGTCAGCCCGGCCTCGGCCACGCGTTTCGTGATAAAGCTTGGCTATGCGGGGTATCAGGATTTCCAGCGGCGATTGATCAGCGAGTTGCAGGAGCGGGAGCTGTCGCCGCGCGAACTGAAACTGACCGAGGTGCCACCGCCCGAAGGCGCGCCCTTCTTCCACGACTACGCCCACCGCATGTCACGCACCCTTGCAACGCTGGTCGACGCCGTTCCAGACGCGCAGCTTGAAATGGCGGCCGGCCTTCTGGCCGATCCTTCCCGGCAGATCTTTTTGCGTGGCGGGCGCGTGACAGATACGCTGGCGCGGCTCTTGTCAGTTCATCTGCGCCAGATTCGTGACAAGGTGCAGCACCTGCCCGACGACCCGGAAACATGGCCCGAATACCTGTTGCGCATGCGTAAGCAGGATGTCGTGGTTCTGTTCGACGTGCGCCGCTACGACCCCCGGCTGACCTATCTGGCCGAACAGATCGCCCGCGAGCGTCAATCACATATCGTACTGGTTTCCGATACCTGGCTGTCGCCGATTGCCGCACATGCCACGCATGCCTTTCCCCTGCCGATCGACCTTGGCACCGCATGGGACACCCATGTCAGCCTTGTCACGCTGGTTGAGGCCCTGATCGTGCGCGTGTCCGAGGCAGATTGGGCGGCCACCAGCCGCAGGCTTGAGGCATGGGACAGGCTGCGCATGCGGTCCGATACCCCGCCGACTTCCCCCAGCCCCAAAACAGATCATCGACAAAAGGACCGTCCGGAATGATGAAAAGCGAAGACATCGTTTACGCCTGCACCTGTGATTTCGCCGGCAAGACCCGGGGCAAGGGTTTCCCCGCATCGGATATGGAGAAGCGGCTGAAACGCGGTATTGGCTGGGCACCCACCAACACGCAGATCACCTGTTTTGACGCCATCGCCCCCAGCCCCTTCGGTGCGCTTGGCGACCGCGTGCTGATCCCTGATGCCGCCACTCGCGTCACCCTTCGCGCGCCCGAGATGGACCTGTGCGAAGATTTCGTGCTGGGCGATCTGCATACGACCGAAGGGCAGCCCTGGGCGCTTTGCCCCCGTTCGATCCTGAAGGGTGCGCTGGAGCGCCTCAAGCGGGTTGCGGGCCTGACGCTGGTTGCCAGTTTCGAGCATGAGTTCCAGTTTCGTGATGCCGGGATGGGGCGGGGCACCGCCTATTCACTTCAGGCATTCCGCCCGAACCGGGTGTTTGCCGAGCGGCTGATGGGCGCCATGCGCGCCGCAGGGCTGGAGCCGGACACGATCATGAAAGAATATGGTGTGGATCAGTTCGAGGTCACGATGGACCCCGCACTTGGCGTCACGGCGGCGGACCATTCGGTGATCCTGCGCCAACTGGTCTACGCGGTTGCTGAAAGCTGCGGCCATGCCGCCACCTTCACACCGCTGCAAGATCCCAAAGGCGTTGGCAACGGCGTGCATATCCACTTCAGCTTTCTCGATGAAAACGGCGCTCCTGCCACCTATGACCCCCAAGGCAAGCACGGCATGACCACGGCAACTTCTGCCTTTGCCGCGGGGATCCTGCGTCATGTCGATGCCATCATGGCAATTCTGGCCCCCAGCGTGGTGTCTTACGGGCGCCTCACTCCGCATCGCTGGAGCGCGGCCTTCAACAACCTGGGTGTGCAGGACCGCGAGGCAACGCTGCGGATCTGCCCGGTTTCATCCATGTCCGATATCGACACCGCGCGTCAGTTCAACCTTGAGTTCCGCGCCGCCGATTCCTGTGCCAGCCCCTACCTGCAACTCGCAGCCCTGGTCCACGCCGGCTGTCAGGGGATCGAGGACGGGCTGACCGCGCCTGACGCCACCGAGGAAGACCTTGCCACACTTTCAGCGGACGATCTGGCCGCACGCGGCCTGCACCGGCTGCCAACCAGCCTGCCCGCGGCACTGGCGGCTTTCACGGCAAGCGAAGATATCCGCAATTGGTTCGGTGAAGATTTCGTAGAAGTGTATCGCCTGCACAAACAAGGGGAAATGGCTTTTCTAGCCGAAAGCTCCGACGAGGAAATGCATCGCGCCTACGCATTGGCTTACTGAGAAACGCCGTGTCCTACTTGCCCGGGCGCTGATGATGGCACCGCTCGTCAATGTGGTTCATTGCAGATGAGGTTGGGGGCAGGAGTTTGTGGGCTGCTTGCGCGCGCTCATATGTTGATCGGCGCGCAATACTGGCTCTGACTCAGTTTCGGTGCAGCTTTGGGTGCCTCGCTGTCAGGACGCTGCAATGAGCCGGGCTCTGAGCAGTTAGATGTTGGTGCGTCCATACATCTGGCGTTTGAGGGTTTTAAGTCGATTGATCAGTCCCTCGGGTTGCCCGTTCGACCACGGCTCCCGCAGGGCTCCGGCGCCCGCGTCTTGATCTCGCCGGAGTCCACGGGCGAAGGCGCCGACCGCTTTCATCCGCTTCGTCCAGCCGATCGCGCCTGCGCCGGGCGCCCGCCGGGTGCAAGGCCAAGGTGCCGGACCAATCCTCGCAGGCGGGAGCTGCGTCGCGCATGTGGCCGGGTCACAACCGTTGGAAATCGCTTTGCGAATATCTTCGCGGGGCAGCTCAAAGCACGACAGCGAAAGCGCCGAACCGACAAGGCCAGCTCCACCTTCCGGCCATGCGCCGGAAGATCGGCAGGTTGACGCTGATATCGGCTATGCAGGTGGCGTGAAAACGTGCCGCAGCGCGGACACGCTGCCGCTGCTTTGGTCGAACGGGAGTGACGGGTATGTCATAGCTGCACCAAATCTGCGTCAGACCCCCTTTCGGACGCCGATCAGGGGGCCCGATCGGATGCCGATTGACACCTTAATCAGGCAAGGAGCACGAAACCGATGGGTCTGGAGCCTGGGCATGCCTGCGTCGCCCCGGAACGGCGGCGAGCAAGGTCTTGGTATAGGGATGAGTGGGATTTTCGAACACCTGTTCGGCCGCCCCGTATTCGACCACATGCCCCGTCTGCATGACGAGAACCTTGTCCGCGATCGCGGCCGCAGCGCGCAGGTCATGGGTGATGAACAGCAAGGTCAGGCCGAACTGGTGACGCAAAGTATTCAACAGATCCAGAACCTGCACCTGTACCAGAACGTCCAAAGCCGAGATGGCTTCATCTGCCACCAAGATCTCGGGGGCGAGCATCAACGCCCGTGCGATGGCGATCCTTTGGCGTTGCCCACCCGAAAACTCTGCCGGATAGCGCGTCAGCATCTCTGGCTCCAGCCCAACCGCGCGCATCAACTCGGTCGCACGGGCGTTCGCATCCTTCCTGGCCATACCCTGTGCCCGCGCGCCACGGGTGACTGTCTCGAGGATCGGCATTCGCGGGTTCAGCGAAGTAGCGGGATCCTGAAAAACCATCTGGACATGCCGGGCGCAGTCCGTTGGTGTCATGATCCGATAGCCTGGAGCCGCTTTCGGTGTCATCTCTATTACGCCCTGGCTGACGGGCTCCAGCCCGGTCGCAACACGTGCAAGCGTCGATTTTCCGGAACCGGATTCTCCGACAACAGCAAGACACTCGCCGCGTGCGATGGATAAGCTCATGGGTTTCAGCGCAGCGACCGTTGTCACTTTCCGGTTCCAGCCACCGCGTTTGCGGTAGCTCTTGGCAATGCCTGACAGCTTCAGGGCAGTATCTTTGACCGTGGATTCTCTCGCCTGCGCGCGCGGTGGTGCAAACACCGCCGAGCAGAGCGCTTGCGTGTAGGGATGCTGTGGCCGGGTCAGGACATCTGCCGCAAGTCCAGCTTCAACGATCCGTCCGTCCTTCATAACCGCGACTTTGTCCGCGATCTCGGCCACGACAGCCAGATCGTGCGTGATGAAAAGCAGAGCGGGACGTTCTTGAGCATTTTGCGTCATCTTGAACAGATCGAGGATCTTTGCCTGCGTTGCGACATCGAGGGCGGTGGTCGGTTCATCTGCGATGATCATCTTTGGCGCGTTGGCCAGTGCCATTGCGATCGCGACACGCTGCCGTTGCCCCCCGGACAGTTCGAACGGATAAGCGCGCATGATCCTTTCCGGGTCGGGCAGGCCAACTTCCGTAAGGCCGCGCACGACCGCATCCTTTGTCGCTCTTTGAGGCTCATGCATGGCGATGGCCTCGAGAACCTGCGCGCCGCAGGTCGCCAGTGGATTCAGGGCTGTGCCCGGTTCCTGAAACACCATCGAAATTTCGCGGCCCCGCAGGTGGCGCATGGCGCGATCCTCCAGCCGCGCTATATCGCGACCCTGCCATTCGATTGTGCCGGTTGTTATGGTCAGCGCGTTCGGCAAAAGGCCGAGGATCGAATGCGCAACGACGGATTTCCCAGACCCCGATTCTCCGACCAGGCACAAGGTTTCTCGCGGGAAGATCTCGAAGCTGATGTCATGGACAGCATGGTTCCGGCTTGCGCCGCCCGGCAGTGAGACACTCAGATTGTTGACCTTGACGATCGGGTTAGTCATTGCGAACCTTTTTGTGTCAATCGCTGAGTCAAGTCATCGCTGTAGGCACCTGTCGCCAGATTGATGCATAGAACGGAAAGCATCAGGGCAACGCCGGGGAAGGCGGTGATCCACCACGCCTGGCGCATCATCGTGCGGCCCGATCCGATCATGTAACCCCAGGACATCGTGTTCGGATCGCCCAGCCCCAGAAACGCCAGCGCACTTTCGGTCAGGATCGCGGTGGCGATCGAAAGCGACAGCGCCGCAATCAGGGGAGGGGCGGCATTTGGCAGAATGTGACCCGTCAGGATTGACAGGCGGCTTTCTCCCTGAAGACGCGCAGCCATAACGAACTCGCGGTGTCTGAGTGCCATCGTTTCGGCACGCGCCAGACGCGCAATTGGCGGCCAGGAAATCAGGGCTATCACGAGGATGATGGTTATCATGTTAGGTCCGGCGAAGGACAACACCACGACCGCCAACACGATGGCGGGTATTACCTGGAAGAACTCGGTGGTGCGGGTCAGCGCAGCATCAAGCCATCCCCCCGCATAGCCGGCGACCAAGCCCATTGTCACCCCGATCAGGCCCGTCGCAAGCGCTGACGCAACACCTATGAACACGGAAACCCGCGCCCCGTGGATCACGCCGGCAGCAACATCCCGTCCAAGCGAGTCTGTCCCGAAAATGTATCCCTTCTCCAGTGGTGCCAGTAGGGGACGCGCCCCTATAGCCCACGGATCAGCAGGGGCGAGGATATTGGCAAACAGTGCCAGCAGAAGCAGGCAGGCGATACCGATCAAACCGATCAATCCGGAAGGTTTCCGAAGGAACCTCATGCTGAAACCCCCGTCCGCGGATCGACTGCGCGCAACAACAGATCAGTCAGGGCGTTCAAAAGGATCACAAGCACCGACGTCACCAGGAGGATACCCATCAACAGCGGGTAGTTGCGCTGCAGTATCGCGTCAAAGGTTAGCCGTCCGAGACCTGGCCAGGCAAAAACTGTTTCGACGAGCACTGCGCCGCTGATCAGTGTCGTGGCATGAAACCCGAGATAGGTGACGACCGGCAAAATCGCTCCTCGGATCATGTGGTGCGTGACAATGCGTATCTGAGGAACCCCCTTGGCGCGTGCGGTCTTGATGTGATCGAGTTGCGCGACGGCAAGCAGGCCTCCGCGCATGAGGCGCGCGTAGATCGCGATGTAGAATGTCGCCAACGTCAGTGCCGGTAGGATCAGGTGGCGCAGCTTGTCCAGCACCGCGCCAAGCATGGAATGCTCAACGCCGATAGTGCCAACACCGAATGCGGGCAGCCATCCCAACCAGATCGAGAAAACAAGCACGAAGATCAGACCCAGCCAGAAGGACGGCGCCGCATACAGGAAAAGTGCCAATGAAGACACCAGCATATCGGGCCAGCGTCCGACATAGCGCATCGATACCAAGCCAAGGGCCACGCCCACGGCAATCGACAGTCCCCAAGCCGAGCCTGTCAGCAATAGCGTTGCGCCAAGTCTCTCTGCGATCATGTCCCACACCGGGCGGCCGTGTTGAAACGACGTTCCCAGATCGAACCGGGCGGTGCGCAGGATATAATCGATATATTGCGCCCAAACTGGTCGATCCAGGTGAAACTCAGCCCTGATCTGATTGATCATCTGTTGATCCGCCGCGCCAGAGCTCCCGGCGAAAACCAGTGCCGGGTCGCCGGGAACCAACTGGATCAACAGGAAATTCAGGCTGGCCAGGACGAACACAAACAAGATCGCCTTGACCAGCCAGCGCAGCGCTATGGAAAGCGTCGCCTTCATGGGTTTCTCCGCAGACTCAACCGATGACCCGGGCATTCTCGAAGTCACCGTTCAGCCCCGTTGCCGTGGTGATCACGTCTTCAAGGCTGTTGGCCTGCAAGGCCGGGAACTCCATCTCGACCAACCAGCCCAGCGGGACATCCTCAGCCAGCAGTTGCTGAACCTGCTCATAAAGGTGCGTCCGTTCCGTTTCATCGATGGTAGATTCCGCAGCGGCGAACCGTGCGTCAACGTCGGGGTTGGAATACCCTGCGGTGTTACTGAACAAAACACCCTGGACGATGTTGTCGGTGATATAGGTCCGCGCCACTCCCAGTGCCGGGTCGCCGTACTGGAATGTGTAGTTGAAGGTCAGCTGATAGTCCCAGTTTGAAAGCGCACTGGCAAATCCGGCTACATCCGTTGTCACCAGGTTCACGTCGATACCAATCTGCCGCAATGCCTGACGGGTGTATTCGCTCAGCCGCGCGAACACTTCGCCAAAAGGCGGCACGATGAGATCGAAGCGGGTCCGTATTCCGTCAGCCCCGGCGGTCAGGCCCATATTGTCGAGCAATTGGTTCGCAGCCACGAGATCGAAATCGTAAACTCGCTTGTTTTCGGAATAGTATTTCGTGCGCGTGTTGATCGGGCCTGTCGCAGCGCTGCCGATTCCGAAGAAAATGTTGTCAACAATGAAGTTGCGGTCCATTGCGTGCATGATCGCCTGGCGCATTCGCCGATCGCTCAAATGTTCAACACGATTGTTGATTTCAAGCCAGAGGATTGGGGCCGAAAATTCATAGCCGCGATCAATGCGCGTCAGGTTCGGCAGGGCGGCGAGGCGACCGAAATCCATCGGCTCGACATCCGAAGCCTGTCCCAGTTGCACGGTGCCGTTTTCCAACGCCAAGGCGCGCGATGCGGCGTCAGGGATGATGCGATAGTAAATGTCGCTGACATACGGTTTGTCGTCGATGTAATAGTCTTCATTTCGCACAAGATGGATGTGCGAACCGCGCACCCATTCTGCCAGTTTGAACGGGCCGGTGCCGATTGGTGTGTCATTGTTGGGATTTGATCGGAAGTCCGTCCCTTCGTAGAGATGGGCCGGCAGCACCGGGAAGGTCGAGGCATCGAAGGCCAGGAGGAAAGGCCCGAACGGCGCTGCCAGACGGAACGTTACAGTGTTGTTTTCGCTAGCAGTAATCGACGCGCACTTGCCAAGAATCAGGCGTGATCTTGGGTTGGTCTGGGGCAGGAACTCGGTGGCGGTAAAAATGACATCATGGACGGTCATCGGCGTCCCATCGTGCCACAGAACATCGTCGCGGATCGTGAATGTATACTCGAGGCCGTCGGCGCTGACGCTCCAGTCGCTGGCGAGGCAGGGCATCGGATTCAAGTCAAAATCATACCGAACCAGGCCCTGATAAATCTTGCTTGCTACCAACCCGGTCGGTGCCTGCTGATTGAGGCCAATCATCAGCGTCGCTGGTTCTGGATTGACGATCGTGTTGATGACCCTTTCGCCTGAGGCACTCGCGGGACTTGCAATCCATGATAGCGGGAATGCTGAGGCCCCCAAGGCGCCGACTAACAACTTGTTGAAGGAACGACGGTCCATTGATTCTCTCCCAAACGGATTCAATTCATTATCAGCACATTATTTACATTACTGTAAATAATTTTCTACTGAGAGTACGGAGTCAAGTGAACCCGTGAAACCCGCCGTGTGTTTGCGGACGAGATCGACCACCGTCCGAGATGCTGTATCCGGATCTCCGGACTGGAGCGGGGGCTCAGGGTTGTACTCGGCCAGCAATTGCACCGCGCTTGCATGCTCGGGACCCATCAGGTCCATTACCATCGAAAGACCAAAATCCATGCCAGCGGTTACGCCTGCCCCGGTGACACGGTTGCGGTCGGTGACGACGCGTGCCTTCGTAGGGGTCGCACCGAAACGCTTGAGAAGATCGACCGTCAGCCAGTGCGAAGTCGCCTTGTATCCTTTCAGGAGACCTGCGGCACCAAGGATCAAAGACCCGGTACAAACGCTCATCACGAACCGGCAATCCGGCTCGCGGCGGGTGAAATAGTCCCTGACTGCCTTGTCCTGCATTGCCGCAAGTGTGCCGACGGTACCACCGGGAGCGAAAATCCCAAAGGCTTGGCCTTCCATGTCGCTGGCCTTTGCGTCGGGCACAATGGTCAACCCCGTGTCTGACGTCACCGGTTTGCCATCCATTGACACGATGACCTTCTTTACCATGGGAAGACCTGACAGCATGTGATGCGGCCCTACAAGATCAAGCGCGGTGAAACCGGGATAGACAAACAGTTCGAGTCGGCTATCAGATGTCATTTTCCGTTCCTGCTTTTGTACTTTCATTCAGGGTAATGTTACCCAGCACTTTTCAGCATTGTCATAAGCTCGCCGACCAGAAATCTGCTTGCGCAATTGCACTTTTTGCACCTTGTTCGATGCGGTGCGGGGATGTTCCGCGACAAAGATCCAGTAGCGGGGCCGTTTGAATACAGCCAGACGGACCGCCAGCGCATCATTAGAGGCCGCGACGAAAGCTTCTACCGCGTCATCGGCCGGACAACCCTGTCTATGCTGCAACACGGCAAGGACTTCTTCTCCCCGTCTTCGGTCCGGCTCGGCCAAGGCTGAGGCCTCGACAATATCGGGCAGCGTGCACAGGACGGCTTCGACCTCTCGCGCGGCGATGTTCTCCGAGGATCGCCGGATCATGTCCTTGATGCGGCCCGTGATCCAGTGGAAGCCGTCTGAATCCTTGATGAAGATGTCGCCGGTACGAAACCAGCCATCGCCGGGGCAGGCCATTGCAGTCGCTTCGGGTCGCTTCCAGTAGCCCTGAAAGATTGACCGCCCGCGCACCCAAAGCTCGCCCGCTTCGCCAGGGTCGGACAAGGTGCCATCAGCGCGCCGAACACTCGTTTCGCGACAGGGTGCCACGATGCCAGTGCTGACGCTGTCGCTCATGATATCCAGTTCTGGAGGCATCACAGTGCCAAGACCGATTTCCGTCATGCCAAACCCTTCGCAAGCACGCACGCCATAGTCTTGGTGAAAACGCGCGCAGGTTTCTGCATCCCAGCCAAATGTTGCAACCTGACTTAGCGCGGTTTTCCCTTCGCGGCCCGTGCGGGGCAAGCGCGCCATCAGAATGGGGAACATGCACCAGTCAATCCGGTAATCCAGAAGCCAGTCCAGAAACCGGCTCGACGACAGGCCGGGAGCAATGACCATCACCGCCCCGTTTAGAAGTGTCTTGAGCGTGATCCATTGCGGATCCATGTAGAAATAGGGTTGTGCGCTTAGGATGCGCTGAACTGGCACAGCGTCCCACAAGGCCGCGCTACGGGCGAGAACGAGCCAGTAGTCGTGGGTCAACATGCAACCCTTGGGCATGCCAGTCGTGCCCGAGGTGTACTGTATGTTAAGAAGATCGTCCGGTTGCGGCGCGTAGGCTGCACGCTTTTCGGCCCAACCAAGACTGGAGAAGAAGGCCCCGGCGCGCTCCACAATCTCTGGCTTGTTCAACGAGTTGGCGGCCTGTTCTGCGGCGGTGGCAAGGTCATCCGCGACAATCATCAACTCGGCGCCGCTGTCGGCAATCACATAGGCGATTTCTTTGGGTGAATAACGCGTGTTGACAGGCACATGCACGGCACCGATTTGCGCGAGCGCCAACCAGAGCACGGGATATTCCCAACCATTGGGCATCTGGATTGCAACACGATCGCCGGCATGCAAACCGCGTGCACTCAATGCATCTGCGGCCAGCGTGACGCGCGACCACAGGTCGGCATAGGTCAGGGTCTCTTGCGTCTCCACAACCTCAATGGCGATGCGCTCTGCAAAACGTGCACACTGACGGGACGTGAACTCGGCCACTGACATACGCGGAAAAGCGCTGCCCTCGGCAGCATAATGGGCCGCGATTCTGGCAACCTCTTGCGATGGATCTCTCATGGCAACCGCATCATGTAATCGGGCATACCCTCAGCCTTGTGAAGGTCTCCAAAAGGCAGAGAGTCAGGATAGTATTCGGCGTTATGCGCTACGATATCCGCGACCTTTGCACCTTTGGTTTGCGCGATGAACTGCAGCATCAAATCGATGCCTGCACTCACCCCGGCCGAGGTCCAAACCGTGCCATCCCGGACAATGCGCTCTCCGATCACGTCCACGCCGAGATCGCGCAACGCATTGCGCGCTTTCCAGTGGGTTGTCGCTCGCTTGCCTGACAAAAGGCCCGCAGCGGCCAGAATGAAGGCTCCGGAACAAACGGACATCATATGGTCGGCCTGTGCGGCCACGTGACGGACATAATCCAGCGTCGCCGCTTCCTTCATCAAATCAAACGCGGCGAAACCGCCCGGAATGACCAGCACTGACAGATCGGGGGCGTCGTCAAACCCATGGTGGGCGACGATGCTCATGCCCTTCGCGCAAGGAACAACGCCGCGTTTGCTGGCAATCACCGAACAATCGGGGCCGCTGGCATAATCACGCCACATCGTCGCAATTTCCCAGGGTCCGACAAGGTCCAGTTCCTCAACCCCGGGATAAGCCAGAAACCCGATGGATCGAATTGCAATGTTGCCAATCATCGTGCGAACACCGTGTTTGGCAGCCAGAGCGCAATCTCCGGTCGCGCCATGAGCAAAAGAATCATTGCAAAAATGATTGCCACGAAGGGTGCGGCACCGACGATGACGTCCATGATGCCCCCGCCTTTTCGTACACCCTGCACAACGTAGAGGTTCACGCCGATCGGCGGTGTTATCAGTGCTGCTTCCAGCAATAGTGTCAGGACAATTCCGAACCAGACCGGATCATACCCCATTTCAACAACCAACGGCGCTATGATCGGTACAGTGATCAACATGATCGAGAATCCCTCCATGAAGCACCCAAGCACCAGATAAAACGCCACAATCGTCAGCATGAATGTAACGGGGTTCAGGTCTAGATCGCTCACGCTACGCACGATGGCCGATGAGATGCCCAGAAAGGTCAGCACAAAATTCAGTATGAGTGCGGTCAGAATGATCGCAACGACCATTGCGGTTGTGCGCATGGTGCCTTCGATCGCCGATTTGAGCATCTCGATTGACAGCTTGCCGCGCAACAGGGTCAACGTCAGGGCGGCAACCACGCCGAAAGCAGCTGCTTCTGTCGGCGTGGCGACACCCGCATAGATAGTCAGAACGACGACAGCAAAGATGAAGAGCGGAGGTGCCAGATCGGGCAGAACACTGAAGCGTCGCGACCATGACGTATGGACCTTTGCGCCGCCCACTGAAGGGATCAGCAACGAGTAGCCTGCGATGAAGGCCATGAATAAAAGTGCCAGTACAACGCCGGGAACCATTCCGGCCATGTATAGTCGCGGAATCGACGTTTCGGTCAGCACCCCGTAGAGAATCAACGCAACAGACGGAGGAATGAGGATTCCCAGGGTTCCACCGGCTGCCAACGTCCCCAGAAACAACCTTTCATTATAACCCCGCTTCTTTATCTCGGGGATCGAAACCGTACCGATGGTCGCTGCGGTCGCGACGGAAGAACCTGACGTGGCGGCAAAGAGTGCGCTGGCCCCGATATTCGCGTGCATCGTGCCGCCGGGCAGCCAGGACAACCATTCGACCAGCGCCGCGTACATCTTTTCCGCAATGCCGGATCGTAACATGATTTCGCCCAGAAGTATAAAGAACGGTATTGCCACCAAGGACTCCGAACTCATGGATTGCCATGCAACCTCGCCGATCATCCGTTCCAGCGGAACCGGCGTGAAAAGCAGCGTCAGAACTGCAGCCAGAATTGCCAATCCCGCGGTGACGGAGACCGAAAGCGCAAGGATGACAAGTAGCAGGAGAATAGTGGTTGAAATCATTGCTTGTGGCTTTCTGCTCCTGACAGTTCCAATTCGATTTCATTGGCGGGAGTCAGCGGTTCTACTGACCCTTGCGCATAAGCACGGCACGCAACTGCAATGCCGGACATTGCCGTGAAGCCAAGGCCGAGCGCCCAGATTGACTGCGGCCAGACCAATGGTACGCGCAGCACCGTGACGGACCGGGCACCTGTCGCATACGCGTCGAATGCAAGACTGATCGCGTACCAGCCGATAATACTGAAAACGACAGTAAAAGAAGCCAGAGCCAGGACATCCATCGCGGTACGCACCGGACCCGGGAACAATCCGCGCACAATCTCGATCCGGATATGTGCCCGCTGAAACAGCGCAAACCCGAACGAGCAGGTTGCTGCGGTCGCAAAGACATAGGCAACGATCTCGTCAACCGAACCCAGGGTTGTGCCCGCGAACTTGCGGATCAAGGCTTCGAAGGTCACAATGAACGACATCACGATCAACGCCCCCCCGGCCAGCCAGACCAGCACCCGAGCCGCAAACTCGACGCCGTCAGCGAACTTGCCCAGGGGCACGGCCAATGGCGCGCGCCCCTTTGAGCGGAGTATACCCTCAGTCACGGACGCGCCTCGATGCCAATCACGGCACCAGCCGTTTCGTTCCATCGGGCCGCGCATTCTTCGCCGCAGCGTTGGGCGTAGCGTTTCAGAACAAAGTCCTGCAAAACCTGCTCGCGGATGTCGTTATTGACATCATTGTCACGAACCAGGGTCATGCCTGCCGGCTCGCCGTAGCGACATGGTTGAGCGCCTTCGGTCACCACGCCGGTCAGGCAGGCAATGCCTTGCTGCTCGCTCTCCACCAGGGCGTCCCATGCCCTGTCGGCAAAGAGGGTGGCAGCCTCCATCATGGCAGCCTGTCCATCTTCGCCAAGCGCGTTCCACCTGTCCATGTTCATCCCCAAGCCAGCGATGCCTGCGGACACAGGCGTTTCATAAAGATAGCCGACAACGTCTTGCCAATGCGCCGTGTACATGCTGACTCCGCTGGAGATTCCGCAATCAATCACGCCGCGCTGCAATGCGGTCGGCACCTCGGACAATGGGATTGATACCGGCACGCCGCCAAGCCCCTCGACCAGATCGCCAAGCGTTGTGGAGTACACCCGTATCCGACGACCGCTGAGATCGGAAAGCGTTTCGAAGGGCCTGGTGCAAACCAGAACCTGCGCTGGAAATGGGTAACTTATCAGATACTTGACGTTGTTTATTTGCTCCATGGCGTCAACCAGAACGGGATCATACGCCGCGACCAACTCTCGCGCCTCGGCAGTCCCGGCTGGCGCCAGCGCAAGGTCAATCCCCTCAAAGACCGGATCGCCCGATGCGATGTAAGACAATGCAAAGAACCCGGCATCATAGACACCGGTCTGCAAAAGCCTGATCGTTTCGAACCCTCGCAAGCCCAGATCAGTCATTGCGGTAACTTGGCCGGACATCGCGCCATCCGTCATTTCCGGCAGCAGTGTTTGGAACAACGGAGCTTCGTGTTCGGTGAACATCGCACCTGTAGACCAGGTTCCGACGACATTGAAATTTGATTCGGGCACCTGTGCAACGGCCGAACTCCCTGCTGCGCAGAGTGTTGCAGCAAGAGCGAAATGTTTGATTGTGCTTTCCATGACTCTCCCCTTTGTGATCTTTCTTTGTCGGCACGATATAGAATTTTACTTACTTGTCAAATTCCATTTTTCGTGCAGATTGTTCCTCCAGGGCCTCCAGTCAGGATCGGCCCGCAACACCCAATGACAAGGAGCCCCGTCCATGAGCATGATGGATATCAACGGCACAACATTGTTTGTTGAAGACACCGGCGGTAGCGGTCCGGCGGTAATCTTCACGCATGCCCTGTTCTTTTCGGGCAGGATGTACGCCCCCCAGATAGCGGCTTTGAAAGACGATTATCGCTGCATCACAGTGGATTGGCGTGGGATGGGGCGGAGCGCCAAACCACTCGGCGGATACGACGTGGACAATCTTGCGCGCGATGTCATGCAGGTGGCGGACAGCCTACGCCTGGATCGCTTTCACTGGGTTGGAATGTCGGTGGGTGGAGTGACCGGGTTGCGTAATGCGGCCCAGTTCCCGGAACGGTTTCTTTCACTCGCTGTTGGTGGAGCTTCGGCCGAGGCGGAGCCAATCGAGAAGCTGCAGCTCTATGAGACGCTTCTTGCAGATTTCGCCCGTGACCCGGCCAGCATTCTTGACCGGATCACACCGGTCCTATACGGGAAACGGTTCCGAGAAGCCCCCGAGTTCGCGACAGCCTTGGCTTCGGAGCGTGCCTTGATTGTCGACAACGATGGCCCGGCCGTGCAACGGGCGGCTGCCCCGATCCTTCGGCGTGTCGACATCCGCCACATGCTGGCGTATGTCAAATGTCCGACCACCGTGTTTGTTGGCGAAGAGGATGCCGCAAATGGACCTGAAAAGGCAAGGTTGATCGCAGCGAATGTGCCGAAGGCCGAATTGCATGTGATCAAGGGCTCTGGCCACCAGCCGAATGTCGAGGCCGCAGACGAAGTCAGCGCGATCCTGCGCGCGCATCTGGCCCGCGCCTAGATGCGGAGGGCTTCGGCCTCGATATAAACGTGCATCCCTTCAACGTGAAACGCCGCCACGCAGACCACGGAACAGGCTGGCGGCGTTTCAGAGAACAGCGGATACTGCGCACGCAAGATTTCTGGCAGCTTAGAGAAGTCCTTGATATAGATGCGGATTCTCGTTACATCGGCAAGGCGAAGTTCGAGCGTTTGCAAGGCAGCAGCGATCTGGCCAAAGACATCAACCGCTTGATCAAAGGCACCGCTGGCGACCAGCTTCCCTGTCGCATCCGTCGGCCCGGTTGCCGAGATCTGCACGACGTTCCCGACAGCGACGGCACGTGAAAATGCAAGTGTTTCGCTGAACTTTCCAACGGCTGGCAGCCGGCGGATCATCGGAACACCTTCTTGACACCGACCCTGTCGATCTTTCCGTTTGGCAATCGTGACAGGCTGGCGCACAGGTGAAAACGCCGTGGCAGTTTGTAGCCTGCCAAGGTCTCGCGGCACAACGCTTCCAGCTCGGCTACCGAAGGCGGATGATCAGCATCGCGCAGTTCGATCGCAGCCTCGACCCGCTCGGTAAACACATCATCCGCGGCTCCGAAGACGACAACTTCGCTCACCTCAGGGTGACGTTCCAGAACCTGCTCGACCTCGCGAGGATAAACATTGTAACCGCCGCTTTTAATCATCTCGCGCGCGCGACCGACCAGGACCAAACGCCCGTCTTCACGCTCCATCGCCAGATCACCAGTATGCAACCAGCCATCTGGCGTGAAAGCCTCTTCCGTTGCTTGCGGGTTCTTCCAATAGCAGCGCATGGTGCAATTGCCGCGCGCTTGCACCTCGCCGACGTCGCCCGGCATGACAGGCTTTCCATTGGCGTCAGCGATCCGGGCCTCGATATTCGGATCAAACCGGCCAACGGTGTGAAGCAAGACCTCGTCAGCGTCTGTCTTGGCAGACCAAGCCAACGAACTCATCGTTTCAGTTTGCCCATATTCGACGAATATATCGGCACCCAAACATCGCAGTGCGGCCAAGGTTTTTTTCGAGACAGGCCCGCCACCGATGCCGATGGTTCGCAAGGCGGGGAGAACGATCCCCGGAAAGGAACTGTGCTGCGTGCACAGAGCAAACATTGCGGGCACCTGAAGCCAGCTCGTTATTCTCTCAGAAGCCAGCAAGCCGAGTGTCTCTGCCGGATCGAACTTCTTTTGAAAGATCAGTGCGCCCCCTGCGACCAGAGACGCGAGTGTCAGATTCATGATCCCGCCAACGTGATTGGTCGGAAGGTTGGACAAATAGCGCGGCGGCGTCCCGTCGGCCCAGACATCCGACGTTGCGGATTGCGCACACGCGGCGGCGATCAGCCCACTGTGATGCAGCGCCGCCCCTTTAGGCTGCCCCGTTGACCCCGAGGTGAAGACAATTACAGCCACGTCGCCGGGCATAGCCCGCGATGGGACCGGAACTCCGTCAAGGCTGGGTAGTGCATCGGGCGCAGAAACCTCATGGCACGATATTCTTGGTGCTGCGCCGAGGATCCTGTGGCCCAAGGCTGAGTCCAGGCGCGTGTCGATCAAACACATCGTCGGCTCAGTCAACCCAATGATATGTGCAATTTCGCTGACCGTATATCGCGGATTGACCCCGACATAGACCGCGCCCAGCCTGACGGTTGCGAGCAAGGCAATATAGTAGATAAGGCCTGGTGGCGCGGCCACGGCAACGCGGTCACCCTGCTGCACACCTTGCCCCATCAGCCAGCGAGCCAACCCGTTTACGCGATTGTCCAGCGTCTCATAGTCGACCCTATCAATCCCATCAACTGCGGCTTCTGCACGCGGCGTCAGTTGCGCGAACCGGGTGACGAACTGATCAATAACCATCGGGTTACTCAAAGTTCGCTCTCCTTGGTCAGCGGTGCGGGGTCCAGAAACCTGCGGATCACATTGTCGGTGATGCGGGCGACGTCGTTGTTGAAATTGTCGTGGTCAAGCGCTGCAATCCAGGTCATCGACCCAGCCGAGAACACCGCTCCTCCAGCAGAGAGGGCGCGAAATGTGACGTCGGACCGCGCTTTGGGATCGTCGAAAGGCGGCACGCTGGACAGCATTTCCTCGATCGTGCGCATCATGGCAGGCGTGTGCCCGGTCGACGACGCGAGAATGATCGTCTCGGGGGAGGTTCCAAGGGCCAGATCGGCACGGTCGATCTCCTGACCAGCCGCGCCATGGCCAAGCCAGCCGAAATCGCCGAAGCTCGGTCCCTCGACACCCTCCAGGCAAAAGCCGGCTATTCCGTCGCGCACGCCATCCCGAATGACATAATGCCCCGAGATATCGAAATCACCCTGAGCCGCGAACCCGATATCGACCAGTCTGTTCGGCGGTCGGCCCAGTCGCCGCCACAACCCGCCATAGCCCCCATCCATCGCGTGATAGGCTTCACCAGGGGCTGCCGTCCAGGCGCGGGTGCCATTCTCGGCGCGGCGCAGTTCTAGGGTGCCAACCTCAGGGCAAACACTGACACGCCAGTAAAAGCCGTTTCCGCCCAGATACATCAGGCGACCGCCGCGATGGGTGAAGGCGTCTACAGCATCGAGCATTTCGGCGCTGTAGTATTCCGGGTGGTTGCCGGTGACGACGCATGCATAATCCTGCAAGGCGCGCAAACCCTCGCGGTGCAGATCGGCATCCGTCAGAATGTCATAGGAGATGCCCAGATGTTCAAGGAACCCCAGTAAGGCTGCATCGACGGGCAGGCCCCAGGGCCTCAGGCCAAACCGCATTGACAACAGAGGGCGGCGCGGTGACGCGAACATCGACGGCGAACGATCGGTGTGCAGATCGTACTGCGAACGCCCGACGTCAGGATGCGCCGCCAGAGTCCGTTCACCGGGATAGTCGGCTATGCCAAAATCCGGACCGCGCATTGCAGTCTGCGCATTGGCATAGCTGAGATAAGTGAAGCTCGGCAGCAAGACCGCGAGGCGCGGTCGATCAGAACCCGCGCGAACGACAAACGGAATGCGGTCGCAGCCATCTCGGTTACTGACGTCGGCAAGGTAGAGGCCGGGCTGCCAGTCCCGAGGGATATTCAGCACGATATCATCGGGCCAACCGCAATCGTCCAAGTCGTCCGAATGAAAATGGATTGCGGCGTATTGGTCCGGGGCGTGACGCCAGTTGAAAAAGCGTCCGTCCCAGAACGCGCCAGTCACTGCGCGCGCGGGTCGGTTGACAAGATGTCCATCGCAACGCTCTGGCCCGCTGTCGACGATGCGCTGCCCCTCGATGCCGGTAGCAAAATTCCAGTCCGCCAGCCGATCCGGGCCGAGCCGCCGCAGCCCCGACCGCCCCTCTCTCAGGGCCGCCATCAGCACCGGACTGCTGGTCTGGGCAATCACTGGCGATTCAAGGCGTCCGTCGAAATGCTCGGAGATATGTCCGTCCTTCTGCACCGCTGCAAACCGGACATGCTGGTATTTCGGCTGAACGTCCAGTTGCCCTGAGGATTCGAGATACGTCCCATCGGGCAAGGCGGCTGCAATAGTCACTTCGCGCCCCACAACGGTGCAAGCGACCCTCGACCATTGGCCGCGAGGGAGTTTGCTATCCAGTGTCGCACAGCAGTGTCTGCCGTGTCGAACCTGAACGCGCCCGGTGCCATCGGTGCCCAGAACAAGGCATCCGTGATCCCCTTCCAGCGCCACAATTGCCGAAACAGCGGGCGTTTTACGGGTGGGGTGAACCCACAAGCCGAGGGTCCAGCGCCGTGTGCGCGACAACCCGCCAGGTGCAGGCACCAGCCCGAACGAACCTGTCGGTATCGACCGGGCCTGACAACGATGCTCACCATTGGCGGGATGCGGAACCGAGACCAGATCGGGAACAACGCCCTTTTCGGTCCAGCGGGCACCGGTCACGCGATGGACCGAAAGGGTGCATTCACGATCCTGTGCCGACGACAGTTTTAATCCGAGGCGGCTACCAGCCACCACCGAAAGCGCGTCGGTATAGCCAATCAAACCACTCGCCATGACGCTCCCTCACGCTTGCTTGGCTGGCATGTCGGGCCGCCGGGCTTCGGCCTCGGCGTTGACAACCATGAACAACCAGTCGCAGATCGCCGCCGGGCGCTCTTCGCCTTCTATCTCAATGGTCAACGCGACCGTAATAATATGCTGATCATCGCTGCGCGGGCGCACCGATTTCAGATGCGCATTGCCGCGGATCCGTGCACCCGATCGAACCGGCGACATCAGGCGAATACGGTCAAAACCATAGTTGATCTTGTAGGCCTCGAGTGATCCGCGGGGCACAATGTCGTTGAGCATGGCTGTCATCATGGACAAAGTCTGGAACCCGTAGGCAATCGTGCCGCCAAACGGGCTGTATTCCTCTGCCCAAACGGGATCCATATGCATGGCGTCAAGGTCTTTGGTGAGCGCGCCAAACGCGTCGATATCAGCCTGTTGAATGTCGAACCATCGCGAAGCCCCCAGATGAGTCTCCGTGGCTAGTTGCAGGGCTGACAAGTCGGAAAAATCCAAGCTTTGGCTCGAATACGTCATCACAGTGTGCTCTCGATAGGAAATCAAACCCGATTCGAACCGGGTTGCCGTAGCGAACACTAATTTTACTACCTTGTCAAATTTTTCGACCGAAATCAGCCTTCACTGAGCGCAGCGCCTGAGCGGCCATGCTGCGCGCAACAGCGCCGATCGACATTTTGCCATCCCGGCGGTACCAGGACACAGTATAAGACACGAGACCCAGCACACCGAACGCCATCAGCGTGGCGTCACCGTCCAGGAAATCCCCCGTGCATTGCCCCGCAAGGATGCGGTCGCGATACAACCTGAGGACGCGGCGTTGAAGGTCGGTGATCTCGGCGTTTTCCGCTTCACCAAGCGAGGACGAATCTTTTAGCGTGCCATATACGAAGGCATTCACAAACGAGACTTCTTGCTTGCGTTCGAGTTCGTGCTGGATATGCGCTTCGCAAAGTGCCATCATTGATAGCTCGGGATTGTCCGGTAGCCCTTCCTGACTTGCCTCCAGTTCGACAATCAGCGCATTCATGGCCTTGCGAACTGCCTCAAAGACGATCTGGTCTTTCGACTTGAAATAGTAATACAGAGCAGGGTGGGTAATGCCGAGATGCGCCGCGATTTCCTTCAGCCCGATCGCTTCGAGCCCGCGCTGCGAGATGAGGTCCAGCGCCCCCTGCAGGATGTCATCACGCTTGCGGCCAAATTTAGTGGGCATCTTTTGCCGTTCGTTCATGATTAGCACGCCAATCCGGTTGAGTTTGAAGCATATTCCCGATCAACCATAAAGATAACCCTTGATTTGGAAGCATTTTGAGTTCGGGGAAGTAACCGGGTAACAGTTGTCCGTCCCGTCACCTGACGCTTACCTGCATCGGGCGCCAGGTTGCAAGCCGTCACATTGTAGTGTTGCTTGACGATGCAATGCCAATGTGCTGCCCAGACAAGCATTGCATGTCGTCTCGTTATCTTCTACCCGAGCATGGCAGGGTGAGAAAAGATAACAAGTCTGTCGAACTGGGGCGCGACGCCTAAGCGCAAGGCGCCAGATGAAGTACTTGATCGTGATCGGGATCTGATCTGCGAACTTCATCCGGGCTGGCGTCAAGGGCGCGCTCGACATCCGCGATATGCGGCCCTCAACGCGCGGCTATGTTGGCCCGACTTTGCGAAGCGGTAAGGCCTGCAAAACGCCGAAGCTTACCTCCAGCGCGACGAAAGCCCAGATAAGCGGGCTGGCCCCGTTGGCCAGTGCAACCAGCATCCACAAACTGAATAGCCCCCGACCGACCGCGTCGTAACGCCCCAGTTGTACGGCATCGCCCCGTAGCCGGAGGACTGACCAGACCAACACTACGGTTCCAAAGAAATTGGCAAAAAGTGTGCCATAGACGGTTAGCGTCGGCAGCGGTGCCAAGCCCAAGTTCGCCTCCAATCGGCTTAGAGCGGCCCAGCTGATCGTCAGCGTTAGCGGCGTGGCAAAGGGCAGCGCAACAGCCAGGTCATACCATGCCGAAGCGCGTACGACACGGCGGTAGGTTTCGGTTGAGAGCATCCTGATTCTCCTTGATCGTGTTGGATGCCACGGCGTATACACCTTGGACTTAAGTCCAAGGTCAAGAGGGTGTCGCATGCGGATCGGAGAGTTGGCGCGCCGCGCCGGGGTGTCGACCGACACCGTGCGGCTGTACGAACGCCGCGGACTGTTGACGTCTGGGCGTCGCGCCAACGGCTACCGCGATTATCCGCCACGCGCCGAAGAAGTGTTGCGGCTAATCAGGCTGGCGCAGCGGCTGGGGTTCACGCTGGCGGAGATAAGCTCGATCCTGGTCGGGCTGCAATCGCAGCAGATGGACAGCGACGCCGTGGCGGCGGTGTTGCGCGACAAGATCGCACAGGTCGAGGCGCGGGCGGCCGACCTTTTGGCTTTGAGAGACCTGATGGTGGCCCGCTTGGCCGACGTTTGCCCGCTTGGCCTCGACCGACCGGACGCGGATGTGCCTGTTCGTTCCGAAGCCAATACCGACAGTGATGCAAATCGCAAGGGACGCTTGTAGAGAAGCAGAGCAGTTCCCTTCGCCACCTTCCCGATCCCGTCGCCCTGCACCGGTTATCCAGGTTGCCCGCTACGTGGCTTGCAAATTCGACAGATTTGTAAAATACTGGTTTGCGAACTCTTCGTGTCTGCGAATTCTGTGTCTTTGCACCCCGTCAGAAAGATATCGGGTTCGCGAAAAAGCGGCCGGTCTGCGGCCATCAACCGTGCTCCAGAAAAGCCGAGAAAAATGCGTAGCTTTCATACCCCGAACCGATCCGCACTTCATGTTGCCAATGCGGCTGTGGCGACGTCACATCCCGTTGCAAGCCTCGCCGCGATCGAGATGTTGCGAAACGGTGGTAATGCCGTCGATGCCGCAGTCTGTGCCGCCGCTGTTTTGGCTGTTGTCGAACCTGTCATGACGGGTCTTGGCGGCGATGGCTTTGCAATTGTTTCGCGTCCAGGCATGCCGCTTGTTGGACTGAACGCATCAGGTCGGGCGCCGCGTGACATCTCGACAGATTGGCTTCTGGACCGAAACATCACACGAATCGACCCATTGTCTGCTCATGCCGTCACCGTCCCCGGCGTGGTGCGCGGGTGGGAGAGATTGCTTGATTCCTTTGGAACAAGAGGGCTCGATGAGGTTCTTCAACCGGCAATCGATTGTGCCGAGAAAGGATTTGTTGTTCAGCCACGGGTGGGCAGTGACTGGGCATTGTTCGTGGACAAGCTGAAGAACCAAAGCTGCGGCGGGTGCCATTACCTTGTCGATGGGACCGCGCCCGGGATCGGGGCGATACAGCATCAGCCTGCGCTTGGTCATACACTGCGTAAAATTGCGCAGCAGGGGGCAAAGGCTATCTATGAAGGTGAAATCGCAGAGGAAATCGTCGCGTTGATCCGGGCTAAAGGCGGATTGATGTCCTGCGATGATATGGCCGCGATGGCGGTAACCGAGGTGACTCCGGTGATCTCGTCTTACCGTAATCTTCGCATCGCCGAGTTGCCACCGAACGGGACAGGCATTGTGGCCCAGATAATTCTCAACCTGCTGGAACCCTTTGATCTGCAAGGGCTGGATCCCAATGGCGCCGATCGTCTGCATCTCGAAATCGAAGCCGCCCGCATCGCCTATGCGATCAGGGATGCCGAGATAGCCGATATCAACCACATGGAGGTTTCTGTCGAGAGTCTGATAGACAAGGCGATCGCAAGCGGACTGTCGGCCCATATCCGACGGGACGCCCGCAACGAGACACTGCCACGCCCGGACCGGCGCACGCAAAGCGATACGACCTATTTGTGCTGCGTTGACCGCGACGGGCTGGCGGTTTCGCTGATCAATTCACTGTTCATGGGGTTCGGTTCCGGGATGGTGACCGAGAAATCAGGGATAACGCTGCAGAACCGGGGGGCAGGCTTTTGCGTGAATCCGGATCATCCCAACACCATCGACGGTGGAAAGCGGCCCTTGCATACGATTATTCCAGCGGTGGCATTGGAGGGCGAGCGCCTTTCGCACTGCTTCGGGGTCATGGGCGGCATGTACCAACCTGCCGGTCACGCGCATATCGTCACCAACATGGTGGATTTCGGGATGGACCCGCAGGAAGCCCTGGAAAGCCCCCGTGCTTTCTGGGACGCCAACGGCGTAATCACCCTGGAAGACACGCTTTCCAGTTCGGTGTTCGAAGGTCTTGCCGCGAAAGGTCACCGCGTCGGGCGCACGACCATTCCGCATGGCGGCGGGCAGATCATCAAGATCGACCACCGGACCGGCACGATCATTGCAGGATCCGATCCGCGCAAGGACGGCTGTGCGCTTGGATACTGAGGGCAATCGCAGGCGTTTTCTGTTGATTTTGTCCAGGAATTTATTTAACAGTAATGTAAAAAAATGGAGACACTCCTTGTCCAAGTCCTATTCAAACTGCAGCGCCTATGAACTGGCCGAGATGGTCCGCTCGGGTGAGACGACACCGCTCGCCTTGATCGATGCCGCGCAAGCCGCAGCCGAGTTGGTGAACCCGCACATCAATGCCCTTACGCAGACCAACTGGGACGGGGCGCGTGCGCTCGTGACCGCGGACGTGCCACGTGGGCCTTTCGCCGGTGTGCCGATCCTGATCAAGGAAACTGCGGCGGAACAGGGCAAACAATGGACATTTGGCAGCCGGGGCTGCGCGCGGAACGTTGCCCCCATGACGGACGGCTATGTGAAGCGCCTGCTGGCCCTGGGCTTTGTTCCGGTCGGTCGCACCAACGTTCCCGAGCTTGGGCTGATGGATGTCACCGAATCCATACTTTTTGGCCCGGCGCGCAATCCGTGGAACACAGGCCACACACCTGGCGGATCAAGTGGCGGCGCCTCTGCCGCAGTCGCGGCCGGAATCGTGCCCTTTGCGCATGGCAACGATGGGGGCGGGTCGTTGCGCGCTCCGGCGTCCCATACTGGACTGTTCACGATAAAGCCAACGCGGCGGCGGCTGAATGTCCCCTATTTGGGCACTGGCGCACCGGCTTGGTTGCCGGAATTGGTTGGCACTCTGGGATTGAGCCGGTATGTGCGCGATATTGCGACCGTGCTGGAGCATATTGAACCGGACCCGACAAGTGGCCTGACCTTTGACCGTATCGTCCACGCGCCCCTGACCAGGACCGAGGATACTCGCATCGCGATCAACCTGACCGGCCTCAATGGCGAGGTGCCGGACCCCGAGGTCGCCAAGGCCGTCACTGTCATGGCCGAAGTTTGCCGCGATTTGGGTTTCCAGGTACAAGTGGTGGATTGGCCCTTCAGCGCACCGAAATTCCATGAGGCGTTCTTTGACATGTGGCAGTTGCGGACTGTCGAAACGATCACCGAGTACGAAGCCTTGACGGGACGCCCCGCTGGGCCGCAGGATCTGGAACCTTTTACATTCGGCCTCGCGGAGGGTGCGCGCCGGCTTCCCGGTGCGGTCGAGCAGACCATTCGAGAAGTGTTTGCAAGCACTTTTGCAGGGATGAATGATTTCTTCGGTCGGTTCGACGTCTTGTTGACGCCTGTGACTGCGTCGCCGCCGATCAAGATCGGCGATCACGACCCGAGTTTGCCATTCGAGACAGTTTTTTCACGCGTGAGAAGGAATGTTGTCTACACCCCGCTGGGCAATGCGTATGGCAACCCGTCAATGTCGGTGCCTGCAGGGCTTACCCCCGATGGGTTGCCGGTTGGGGCGATGTTTTCGGCCGCTCCGGGGCGGGATGGATTGCTGATCCGGCTGGCTTACGCGTTGGAGCACGCCGCAGCCTGGGCCCATCTGCGACCGCCGGTTTTTGCCAATGTTTGATGCGCAGCGTCGCATTTTTTGGGGGGCCTGAATGGTCAGATCAGGATCCTAAAGGACAAACGATGGGTCGCTTTGCTCCCAGCCTATGCCGCAAGCGCGATAGGGGTGCGCCAGGGGTCGCGCAGCATAGCCGGGGTAGACTCCGGTAGGGGGCAGGATCGTATCACAAGGCCCCGACACCCCCCTTCTTTCCTCCATTTTGAACTCTGTGACCGCCTTCGTGGTGGCGAAGATCGCGATACACCCGTTTTAGAGCCCTGACGGAGGCAAAAAACAGGGCTGATTACTTGACAAGATGGCGCCGGTTTGCCGCCATCACCTGTACTCGCCAATGAGCAGGATGTGTGCCCACCCGAGCGGCGAGATATTCGGGCATGTTGGTGCCGGGTGAGTTCGGTCCGGGCAGTTTTGATCTCCGTTCAGCTTCACATCCGAACAGAATCAAAACCTGCTGAACTCACTCAATTAGTGTGGCCATGTCTGAAAATCGTGTTGGTCATGCCTCCATCAGCCGATGGCATGCGTCTTCGACGTGCTCTGGCTCGGTGCGCACCGAGCGGGCGATGAACCGCGATGCGTAGCCGTTCAGGTTTTTGGTAGCGGATCCGCGGAACGGCAGCATGACGCGTTCGAAGCGTTCGTGCAGGCTGTTGGGCGAAGCGGCGGTTCTGGCGGGGCGCAGCGGTGGATATTTTGCCAAGTGACAGGTCCCGGGCGATCCCGGGGGCATCACCGCCGAGAAAGCGGTTCGGCCTGCTAAGGTTTCGGACGGCATAACTGACCACTGCACCGCCACCCGCTGGCCCTTGGGCTGGGTTCCATGTACGGCATTCAAGCCTCTCTGGGCGTGCCCATGGCGCGCTTCCAGCAGATCGGGGCCACGATCCGGAGATAACGTCATGTGGGAGCAGAGGTTTTCGACACCAGAATATCTCTTCGGCACCGATCCGGCCGACTTTGTCCGGCGCGCGGCTGCGCGGCTTGACCCGGCTTCAGAAATTCTCTGTCTTGCAGATGGAGAGGGCCGGAACTCTGTCCATCTCGCCAGCATCGGCCACCGCTGCACGGCGATGGAGTTTGCTCCGTCAGCGATCGCGAAAGGCCGCGCGTTGGCCGGAAAACGCGGCGTTGACGTGAATTTCGTTCAGGCGGATATTCGGGATTGGGGCTGGCAGCCTGAACGTTACGACGCGGTTATGGCAATATTCATCCAGTTCGCGGGGCCTGATCTCAGGGACGAGATCTTTGCCGGAATGATCCGAACCTTGCGCCCCGGCGGGCTGATTTTCCTCCACGGCTATACACCGGATCAACTGGAGCTGGGAACCGGAGGACCGCACCAGTTAGAGAACCTCTATACGCCAGAGCTTTTGATCCGCGCGTTTGCGGGGCTGGAGATCTTGCGGCTCCACGAATACGAGGCGACCCTCGACGAAGGTCGCGGGCATAACGTCAGTGAACTGATGCGGTGGATGCCCCCACGCAACGGCATCTCTTGTGCCATGATGGTTGCATGGCAACCAAGCGGAGGG
>ERZ869909.271-NODE-271-length-72986-cov-5.035181_pt1 | contig 72986 bp, 65 predicted proteins | sample MGYA00520892_ERZ869909 | MGnify/ENA primary metagenome ERZ869909 (study PRJEB32215, sample SAMEA104723947) | bioreactor metagenome | biome: bioreactor; feature: anaerobic bioreactor; material: water | place: China | collected 2015-03-12 ...
TGATTAACCGCTTTGGTATTGATGCAGCCAGAGTGACTACCCGCGGCTATGGTAAAACCCAACCCAGGGCCGAAGGCACTTCAGAAGCCGCCCGGGCCAGCAACCGGCGGATTGAAGCGATAGTCGAGCCAGCAGACTGATTCTGGGGTATAATGGCGTCATTGATTTTTTGGAGTAACCGATGACGCCTTTTGCCGACTTGGCGCTTGACCCGCGCTTGCTGCGCTCGATTCAGCACCTTGGCTTTACCAAACCAACCGAGATACAGCAGGAAGCTATTCCTGCTGTATTAACGGGAAAAGACTTGCTGGTATCTTCCCGCACCGGCTCAGGCAAAACGCTTGCTTATCTGTTGCCTATGATGCAGCGTTTGCTCCGAAGCAAACCATTATCTCGTCAGGATGCCAGGGCCTTAATACTGGCGCCAACGCGTGAGTTGGCAAAGCAGGTGTATGGTCAGTTACGATTGCTCATTGCCAATACCCCAATCCAGGCTGCTTTAGTGCTGGGTGGCGAAAACTTTAATGATCAGGAAAAGCTGCTAAAGCGTCAACCGCAGATCATTGTTGCTACCCCTGGTCGCTTTTGCGATCACCTGGCACACCGCTCGATTTTTTTGCAAGGGTTGGAGTTACTGATTCTGGATGAAGCAGATCGCATGCTGGATCTTGGCTTTGCCAATGAATTAATGACCATCCATAAAGCGGCCTCTCATCGTTTACGGCAAACCTTGTTATTCTCTGCAACCTTGGATCACATCGACGTGAATGAGTTAGCGCTGGCTTTGCTGCGTAAGCCTCATCGCATTACTACCGACGATGCCCATCAGCAGCATACCGATATCAGCCAGCACTTTTATCTCTGTGATCACCTGAGCCATAAAGAAGCGCTGCTGGCGCATGTGCTCAAACATGCAGCAGATTTACGTCAGGTCATTGTGTTTACTGCCACCCGGGCTGATACCGAGCGTTTAGCTGAATGGTTTGCTACCTTGGGCTATCAGGCTATTGGTTTAAGTGGCAAGCTAAGCCAGGCAAAACGCAACAGCGTGATGCAGGATTTTGCCAGGGGTAACTACCAAATACTCATTACTACCGATGTTGCTTCGCGTGGCCTTGATTTGTTGCAGGTGTCGCATGTGGTGAACTTTGACTTGCCAAAATTTGCTGAAGAATACGTGCATCGGGTCGGGCGAACAGGCCGGGCTGGTATGCAAGGTGAGGCTATTTCATTGGTTGGCCCGAAAGACTGGCTCAGTTTGCAGCAACTGGAGGCTTTTTTTCGCCAGCCAGTGCAATTTTCAGTGATCGAAAGTCTACCTGCACGTTTTACCGGTAAGCCGCAGTCTGTCACCACTTCACAAGCTAAAGCGAAAAAGCAAACCGCTGGCAAGCGGTCATCTGACAGAAAAAGCAGCGAGTCAGGCAAGACTGCTAAAGCCGCCACACCACAAGTTTTTCAAGCCGGTGATGATGGCAATATCCCGGTGCGGCGTAAAAAAAATTAATAGGACATTCATCAACTTTTTAAAGATTCAGTGCTACACTCATTTTATGGTACTCGCCTTTATCGCGGTACCATAACCATGCCGCTCCGTTGGCAAGGTGTAGAAGATTAGCAGCCAGTTGCGTTGGTTCGCTGATTGCTCACAAGGTTCACTCAATGATCAGCGCACTGATCAATGAAAGTTAATGTAAGAGAGAGTTATGTCAGATCTAATTACCGGTACCGTTAAGTGGTTTAACGAAGACAAAGGCTTTGGTTTTATCGAACGTGCAGGCGGCAAAGATGTTTTTGTGCACTTTCGGGCCATTAATGGTTCCGGCCGTAAAACTTTATTGGAAGGTCAGCAAGTAACCTTTGAAATTGTTGATGGCCAAAAAGGCCCTCAGGCTGAAAACGTAACGGTAGTTTCTTAAACCGGAATAGGCTCCATGCAAAGCCAGCGCTTGTCGCTGGTTTTTTATTGCTTAAAGCTCCAGCATCAGTTGTTTGTGATCCTGCTCAGTCAGCCCTGCCTGTAAGCCGATAAGTCGCACTGGCCGACCTTCCCCCCGTTGCCAGGCGGTGACCAGCAGCGTGCGGACACTGGCCAGATCAGCGGTTTGCAGTTGCTGCTCGACGGTGGTTTGCTGAAAATCATGAAACTTTAATTTTACAGCCAGTTTATGCACCAGGCTACTGGCCTGATGTCGCTCCAGCCGTTGCTGTAGGGTGTTCAGTAAAGCAGGAAGTTCTGCTTCGCAGTCTTGCAAGCTGCATTTATCTTTGGCATAGGTTTGCTCCACACCCACCGACTTACGGACACGTTCAGCGCTGACCGGTCGGTGATCGATACCCTGGCAGCGTTCCAGTAAGGTTTGGCTGTACGCACCAAATTGCCGGATTAAACGGGCTAAAGGCACTTTAAATACATCCGGGCAATAATGCACACCGAGATCCTGCAAACGACTGGCTGTTTTTGGGCCAATACCGGGGATTTTCTGCACGGCCAATCCAGCAACGAAGTCTGCCACCTGATGTGGGCAGATCACAAAAAGCCCATCAGGCTTGCGCTCATCACTGGCAATTTTGGCCAAAAACTTATTCGGTGCCACCCCGGCAGAGGCGGTAAGGCCTGTTTCGGCTTTAATTGCATGGCGGATGGCTTCGGCTATACGGGTTGCACTGCCCTGAAACAGGGTACTACCGCTTACATCCAGATAGGCTTCATCCAGCGACAAGGGTTCAATGGTTTCGCTGTAGCGCTTTAAGATAGCCTGGACTTGCTTGCTGGCCTCCTTGTATGCCTGCATTCTTCCGGGGACCAGTAGCAGCTGTGGGCACAGCTTCAGGGCTTGTGCGGTAGGCATGGCGGAGCGAACGCCAAAGGCTCGCGCCGGATAATTGCAGGCGGCGATAACCCCCCGGCTGCTGGCACTGCCACCCACGGCGATGGGCTTGTCCCGCAGCAATGGGTTATCGCGCATTTCTACTGCAGCAAAAAAACAATCCAAATCGATGTGTATGATTTTACGTTGCGTCATCGCCATTACAGGGTGGTGTATGTATATACAGTATTTTAGGTGTCGATGGCTAAAATGCAAGCACCCAGCCTGAGAATTCATCTTGCTGTGCGGAATTCTGCACAATTTCAGTGGTGCTGGATGTTTAGATGGCTAAGATCTGAGTGCATCCTGACGGTTTTGCGGGTAGAATAGGCGGCATTTCAGGCCAGGCCTTCACTCTGGGCCAGGTCTTACTTTGAAATGTGCGTAACAGCTACGCCGCGGGAGAACCTATGTTGAAGCGTGACATGAATATTGCCGATTATGATCCAGCCTTGTGGCAGGCCATTGCCGATGAAACTCAACGTCAGGAAGATCATATTGAACTGATCGCCTCTGAGAACTATGCCAGCCCACGGGTGCTGCAAGCACAAGGTACGCAACTGACCAATAAGTATGCCGAAGGCTACCCGCACAAGCGTTACTACGGTGGTTGTGAGCATGTCGATATTGTAGAAGATTTGGCCATCGCCCGCGCCAAGGAGCTGTTTGGCGCGGATTACGCCAATGTGCAGCCACATTCTGGTTCTCAGGCCAATTCGGCTGTATTCCTGGCTTTGCTGGAGGCTGGTGATACTATTTTGGGGATGAGCCTGGCCCATGGCGGTCACTTAACCCATGGTGCAACTGTGAGTGCTTCTGGCAAGCTCTACAAATCAGTGCAGTATGGCCTGCATCCCGAAACCGGTGTGATTGACTACGATCAGGCCGAGCAATTGGCGCTGGAACACAAACCAAAGCTGATTATTGCTGGTTTCTCTGCCTACTCAGGCATCGTAGATTGGCAGCGTTTCCGTGCCATTGCTGATAAAGTAGGTGCTTACCTGTTAGTCGATATGGCGCATGTCGCTGGTCTGGTCGCGGCTGGTCTGTACCCGAACCCGGTGCCTTTTGCCGATGTGGTGACGACGACGACCCACAAAACTCTGGCTGGTCCCCGTGGCGGTCTGATCCTGGCTCGCAGCAACGAAGTTATTGAAAAGAAATTGAACTCAGCAGTCTTCCCAGGCAGCCAGGGTGGTCCACTGATGCATGTGATTGCAGCCAAGGCTGTTGCCTTTAAAGAAGCGCTGGAACCTGAGTTCAAAGTGTATCAGCAGCAAGTGGTTGTCAATGCCAAAGCCATGTGCGATCAGATGATCAAACGCGGTTACACCATTGTGTCTGGCGGCACAGAGAACCATCTGTTCCTGGTAGATTTAATCAATAAGGACATCACCGGTAAAGATGCGGATGCTGCCCTCGGCCGTGCTCATATCACCGTCAATAAAAACTCCGTACCCAACGATCCACGCTCACCTTTTGTGACCAGTGGCCTGCGCATTGGCACACCAGCCATTACCCGTCGTGGTTTTAAAGAGGCGGAAGCGCGCCTGGTGGCTGATTTTATTTGCGATATACTGGATAACATGGGTGACGAGTCGGTTGTTGACCGGGTACGGGCTCAGGTTTCAGAGCTTTGTGGCCGTTTGCCTGTCTATGCCTAAAGCTTGATTTTCATGCTAAAATGGCCGCAATAGCGGCCATTTTTCTATCAGCAGCGTCTTCAGAGGAACTCAAAGCATGTTTTGCCCTTTTTGCGGTAAAGATGATACCAAGGTCATAGACTCCCGTTTGGTGGCCGATGGTCATCAGGTGCGGCGCCGGCGAGAGTGCGGTGTCTGTCACGAGCGCTTCACGACGTTTGAGACCGCTGAGTTGGTGATGCCACGCATTGTAAAGCGCGATGGTTCACGTGAGCCTTTCAATGAAGATAAGTTGCGCAGTGGTTTGCTGCGATCGTTGGAAAAACGCCCGGTTGCCACCGAGCAAACCGAGCAGCTGATCAACAAAGTAAAATCACAACTGCGGGCTACCGGTGAGCGGGAAGTCAGCAGTCAGTTGCTCGGTAATCTGATTATGGACGAGCTGGTCAAACTGGATAAAGTGGCGTATGTCCGCTTTGCCTCGGTGTACCGCTCCTTTAAAGATATTCGTGAATTTGGCGAGGCCATCGCCAAACTTGGGGATGAGCAGTGAGCTTTAGCGCCGATGATCACCGCTTTATGGCCCGGGCCATTGAGCTGGCCCGAAAAGGACGTTTTACTACCTCTCCGAATCCCAATGTAGGCGCTGTGTTAGTGAAGTGCGGCCAGATTGTTGGTGAAGGTTATCACCACCAGGCGGGTGGGCCACACGCCGAAGTGGTGGCTTTGCAGCAGGCAGCGGAGCAGGCGCATGGTGCCGATTGTTATGTCACGCTGGAGCCTTGCAGTCATTATGGCCGCACGCCGCCCTGTGCTGAGGCCTTGATCCGGGCTGGTGTGCGCAGGGTGGTGATGGCGATGCAGGATCCGAACCCGCAAGTAGCTGGTCGCGGCGTAGCGTTGCTGCAGGCTGCGGGTATCCAGGTGCAAAGCGGGCTGATGGCAGCAAGTGCCAGAGCGTTGAATCCGGGTTTTTTAACCTTAATGGAGCAGCAGCGCCCCTTTGTGCGGTTAAAGCTGGCGGCTAGCCTGGATGGTAAGACGGCACTGAACAATGGCGCCAGTCAGTGGATCACCTCGAAAGAGGCGCGTGCTGATGTGCAATTGCAGCGCGCGCAAAGTTGTGCCGTGCTCTCGACCGCGGAAACGGTACTGCGTGATGATGCCCGTTTGAGTCTGCGGCCGGAGCAGGCCTTGTCACCCATAAGTACCTTGCAGGATGGGCATTACCGTCAGCCGGTTCGACTGGTGCTGGACCGTCGGCAGCGTCTGACTGGCAACGAAGCCTTGTTTGCCCAACCAGGCAAGCTGGTGCTGGTGTACCCGGAGGGCTGTACCCAGCAGGCCCCTGCTGGGGCAGAGATCCTGCATGCTCCATGCTCGCAACAGCAATTTGATTTGCCGGCGCTGCTGCAGCGGCTGGCGCAGCAGCATATCCATACCCTGTGGGTGGAGGCTGGTGCCCGCCTGGCTGGCTCTTTGCTGCAGGCCAGCTTGGTGGATGAGTTTTGGTTGTATCAGGCACCGAAGATTTTAGGGCATCAGGCGCGCGGCCTGGTGAATTTGACCGAATTGACGAATGTAAATGATGCCATTGCATTGAACTGGCAGGATATCCGTCAGCTTGGACCTGATCTTCGCTTTATTGCAACGCTGCACAGCAGAGGATAGCATGTTTACCGGAATTATTGAGGCGGTAGGTCGTATTCGCTCCAGCCAGAAATCAGGTCAGGGGATGCGGCTGTGGATTGAAAGCGAGCAGCTGGATTTTTCCGATGTGAAGCTGGGCGATAGCATTGCCAGCAATGGCGTCTGCCTGACGGTTACGGCCAAAAGCAGCGATGCGTTTCAGGCGGATTTGTCGGCAGAAACTCTGCGCCGTACTTTATTTGGCAGCTACCAAAGTGGCCAGCGGATCAACCTGGAAAAAGCGTTGCTGCCAAGCAGCCGGCTTGGTGGTCATCTGGTCAGCGGTCATGTCGATGGGATCGGTCGTATCCGCGCCATTGAAAAGAAAACCGACAGCTGGGAGCTTTGGTTGGCTATGCCGCAGGAGCTTAGTCGATACATCGCTGAAAAAGGTTCTATTACGCTGGATGGGATCAGCCTGACGGTGAATGAGCTCAGTGCCGATGCCTTTCGGCTGACCATAGTACCCCACACGGCACTGGTCACCACCTTGCAGCAGGCCAAAGTGGGCATGACACTGCATCTCGAAGTGGACTTGATTGCCCGTTACCTGGAGCGCTTGCTGCAACCTGATGCAGCAGCGGCAACTGGTGTGAGTACCGATTTACTCCGAGCCCGTGGCTTTATCTGAGCTGGCCGGCTTTTTACCTGAAAAGATTCAGTCATAGAAGGTTTTTATGCAATTAAACAGTACCGCAGAGATTATTGAAGACATTCGTCAGGGCCGCATGGTGATTTTGATGGATGATGAGGACCGGGAAAACGAAGGTGATTTGGTGATGGCAGCCGAATACGTTACGCCGGAAGCCATTAATTTTATGGCGACCTATGGCCGAGGCCTGATTTGTCTGACATTAACGGAGGATCGCTGCAAGCAGCTGAATTTGCCGCTGATGGTCGACAGCAATAAATCGCAGTTCAGTACGGCTTTTACCGTATCGATTGAAGCCGCCGAAGGAGTCACCACCGGTATCTCGGCAGCCGATAGAGCCCGCACCGTCAAAGCCGCAGTAGCCCGCGATGCCCGTGCCAGCGACATTGTGCAGCCTGGGCATATTTTCCCGCTAAAAGCGCAAAATGGTGGGGTGTTAAACCGTGCCGGGCACACCGAAGCTGGCTGTGATTTGAGCCGGTTGGCCGGGCTCGAACCTGCGGCGGTCATCGTGGAGATCCTAAACGACGATGGCACCATGGCGCGGCGGCCGGATCTGGAAAAGTTTGCAGCTAAGCACAACATCAAAATTGGCACCATTGCCGATCTGATTGAGTACCGTAACCTGAACGAAACCACCATCGAGCAGGTGGCGCGTTGTCAGCTCAGCACCGATGTGGGTGATTTCGAACTGGTGACCTTTCGTGACACCATAGATAACCAAATCCACTTTGCTCTGGTCAAAGGGGACATCAAGGCCGATGAGCCCTGCCTGGTACGGGTGCATTTGCACAATACCTTTAGCGATTTATTGCTGGCCGATCGTGCCGCGAACCGTAGCATTCCGCTGCATAAGGCCATGCAGCGCATCGCCAATGACGGCGGCGTGCTGGTACTGTTAGGCAAACATGAAAGCCCTGAAGCCCTGGTGCGTATGGTGCAAGCCTTTGAAGCGGAAGACAAAGGAGAACAGCCTAAGTCGGCTCCCTGGCAAGGGACTTCCCGTACTGTTGGGGTGGGCTCGCAAATTTTAGCCAGCCTGGGGGTGGGTAAGATGCGCCTGCTCAGCAAGCCGAAAAAATACCATGCCTTATCCGGTTTTGGACTGGAAGTGGTGGATTACGTCAGCGAGTAAACGGCTGCTATAATCCTTCGGCCTGGCCGCAGTTGTGGTATCATACGCGGCAATTTTGAATTTGAACCAAATGGAGCTGCAAGATGCAGGTAATTGAAGCAGGCATGACTGCCCCGAATAAAAAGTTTGCCCTGGTAGTAGCGCGCTTTAACAGTTTTATTGTTGAAAGCTTGCTGCAAGGTGCCATTGATACCTTAAAGCGGGTCGGTCAGGTCCGTGACGAAGACATCACCGTCGTTCGGGTGCCGGGTGCTTTTGAGCTGCCTTTGGCCGTTCAGCGGGTGGCTGCCAGCAAAAAGTACGATGCCATCATTGCACTGGGTGCTGTTATTCGTGGTGGTACACCGCATTTTGAATACGTTTCGTCCGAGTGCACCAAGGGCATCGGCCAGGTGGCGATGCAGCAGGATCTGCCGGTTGCTTTCGGTGTCTTGACGGTAGACTCCATTGAGCAAGCCATCGAGCGTGCTGGCACCAAAGCCGGTAATAAAGGCGGCGAAGCAGCACTGTCGGCGCTTGAGATGGTTAACCTGCTTGAGCAGTTGTGAGGATATCTGAATGAAACCCAATGCGCGTCGTAAGTCACGCTCATTAGCCGTGCAGGGCATCTACAGCTGGCAGCTTAGCCAGAATAAGATCCAGGACATCGAGCAGCAACTGCTGCTGGAAAATAACGTCAAGCAGCTGGACGTTGCCTATTTTCAGGATTTGCTGCGTGGTGTGGTCAGTTACCACCAAACGTTGGATGAGCTGCTAAAACCTTATCTGGACCGGCCTTTTGATGAAATCGATCAGGTCGAAAAGGCCATTTTGCGTGTCTCAGGCTATGAGATGAAGTACCGCTTGGATGTGCCGTACAAAGTAGTGATCAACGAAGCCATTGAGCTGGCTAAATCCTTCGCTGCCGATGACAGCCACAAATTTGTCAATGGTATTCTGGACAAAGCCGTCCGCACACTGCGACCAAACTAAAGGACAGCCGGCTTTTCTGCCGGCTTTTTCGCTATGGGTGAATTCGAAGTTATTCAGCGCTACTTTGCCAACTCAGGTCGTGCCCGTAAAGATACCCTGATTGGGGTGGGCGATGACGGGGCTGTTCTGCAGCTGCGCGAAGGCTATGATCTGGTGGTGACCACCGACACCATGGTCGCAGGCACTCACTTCTTTCCCGATGTAGACCCTCGCGCTTTGGGACACAAGCTGGTGGCGGTCAACATCAGTGATTTGGCGGCAATGGGTGCCGAGCCTGCCTGGTTGTCGCTGGCGATGACGTTGCCTAAAGTAGACGACCCCTGGTTGGCTGCTTTCGCCGATGCCCTGAGCGAAACGGCGGATTACTACGATTGCCAACTGGTTGGTGGCGATACCACCCGTGGCCCGATGACCTTTACTGTAGTGGCGAAAGGTCAGGTGCCTCACGGTAAAATGTTGACACGCCGGGGGGCTAAAGTAGGTGATTTTATTTATGTCACCGGCACTTTAGGTGATGCGGGCCTTGGCCTGCGGCTCTGTCAGGGGCAGGTCGAAGTCAGTAAAAAGCACAGTGCCCATATTTTACAACGCTTCCATTACCCAACAGCACGTCTGGCAATTGGCCAGGCGCTGCGCACGGTAGCAAGCAGTGCGATGGATTTATCCGATGGTCTCTATTCCGATATTCAGCACCTGATGCACCGCTCCAGCGTTGGCGCCAGTCTGGATGTGGATCGCTTGCCTTTATCGCAAGCGTTAAAAGATAGCTGCGATCGCAGTACCGCGCTGGCGCTCGCCTTGTCGGGCGGGGAAGATTACGAGTTGTTGTTCACGGTACCTGAGAGCAAAAAAAGCATGTTGGATGTATTGCTTTCACCCTATGGTGTTCCTGTCACCTGCATAGGGCGCATTACCGGAGCCGCCGGCAAATTGGAACTGCGTGCTGGCAATGAACTCTTTGCTTACGAGCATCGTGGTTTTGAGCATTTTGAAAAATGAAAGCCGCCTTTAACCTGAAAAAATGGCAGCACCTGCTGGCACTTGGCTTTGGCTCTGGTCTGGCACCAAAAGCACCCGGGACTTTTGGTACCCTGGCAGCTGTACCCTTGGTGGCTGCTTTGATGCTGGCCCCACTGTGGTTGTATCTGTTGATTGTGATCTTAGCCTGGGTGTTGGGCATTTATGTCTGTGAGGTGGCTGCCCGAGATGTGGGAGTGCACGATCATGGCGCCATTGTCTGGGATGAAGTGGTTGGCTTCGCGGTCACCATGCTGTTGGTACCGCTCAGTGCCTGGAGTTTGCTGCTGGGTTTTGTATTATTCCGCTTTTTTGATATTGTCAAACCCTGGCCTATTCGTTGGCTGGATCAAAAAGTTGCAGGAGGGCATGGCATTATGCTGGATGATATTGTCGCCGGCCTGATGGCATGCCTGGCGCTTCATGCTGTGTTATGGTGCTTTGGTTAACGGGAGTTCAGGGATGATGCTGAAGTGGTGCTGGATTTGTTTGCTGTTCAGCTTTTCGCTTCAGGCGATTGAGCGCTCCTTGCATGATTACGATATCAAGCATTGGAACAGTGCCGATGGGTTGGCATCGAACTCGGTCCGGGCTCTGACGCAGGATCAACAGGGCTATATTTGGGCCGGCACCTTGTACGGTCTAAGCCGGTTTGATGGTTTTCGTTTTGATACCTTCACCAGTCAACAGCATCGTCAACTCGCCAGTAATTCCATCAACCAACTAATGACCGATAGCCAGGGATTAATCTGGATCGGCACCAAAGCTGGTTTAAGCCGGCTGGATCCAAACACCCTTATTTTTGAGCGCTTTAATATTCTCACTGAAGTCACGGCCATGGCTGAGGTACGGCCGGGAGAAGTCTGGATTGCTGCAGAGCATTTATTTCGGGTGCAGGCAGGGCAGGTCAGCCGGATCAGCCCGATACGGCAGCCGGTGAGACAGCTGCGCAGTACCGAGCATGACGTGTGGTTGACCACCAGCGAGCATTTAATCCGCTATGAATTGGACGGCGGTCAGTTGCAGCATTATTTATTACCCAGAGAATTGCAACAGAGCCGTATATACGACATAGCGCTGACCGATGGTCAGGTACATTTAGCGACGGAAGTTGGTTTTTACCACCTCAATAGCGAGGGCGAGGTGGTGCGTTGTGATTTGTTGGCGCAAGAGAGCTCAGCGATATACCGTATTTTCAGAGACAGTCATGGTTCCGACTGGATTTCAGGCTACAGTCGTTTGCATCAACGTCATCAGGGGCAGGACTGGCAACAAATCAGTGCAACAGAACTGGGCAGTAGCCCATGGTTCTATGACATTTTTGAAGACAAAGATAGCAATATCTGGCTCGCCAGTTTTAGTGACGGCATTTTCCGTGCTTCACCCGGCCATGTGCGTCGTGTTATTGGTGAGGGGCAAACCGATCCAATTGTCCGTTCGTTAATTGTCACGCCTGAACAGCGTTTATTGATTGCCACCCAATCCAGCTTGGGCTATTTAAGCCAGCAAGGCCAGTTTCAGCTGCTGCTTGATCAGCAGGTGTTAGGCTCACAGAGTATCCATGATATTCATTTTTCCGAGGATAGCTGGTGGCTGGCGATGGATCATGGCTTGTTTCGCTATGAGCCAGGTAGTCAGACCATTTCCAGTTTGGCCAGTGAGCTAGAAGGCAGTACCGTGCGTTTTATTCAGCCAAGGCAAGCCGGCGGAAGCTGGGTAGGTGGTGCTGCAGGTTTGTTCTACTGGCAGGACCAACAATTAAGGCCTTTTGCATTTAACCGTGAGCTGGAGTCCAGGCATGTGACGACCATCCAGGATCAAAGCTGGTATCAGGTGGTTGGAACAACGCGTGGACTTTATCAATTACAACAGCAGCGGCTGCAGCGGTTGGGTATTGGTAGCCCATTGTATAACAGTTACATTCTGTCGTTGCTTATCCTGCCGGATGAAACCTTATTGGTGGGTACGTTGGATGATGGCCTTTTTGTCCGTTTCCCCAATGCAGAATGGCGGCAGTTTGATAACAGCAATGGCTTACCCTATGGGCCGGTAGTCGCCATGTTGTTCGATGAGCAGCAACAACAGCTGTGGTTTAGCACCCTAAAAGGAGTGTTTCGTCTGCCGCTACTGGCTTTATCGCAGTTAAAGCAGGATCCTTTGCAGGCAGAACAAATTCTTACTCCGTACCAGCGGCAGCTAGGCAATACGCCAGGCCGGTGCTGTAATGGTGCAGGCCATGCCAAGCTGGCCTTGTGGCAGGACCAACTCTGGTTCCCAAGTTTGCATGGGGTAGTTGCGATAGACCGCTTTTTTAAGCGTAGCAATGATCCTGATTTTCGCCCTTTGTTGCAGCAGATACAGGGGCAGCGTTCATTTTTACTCCGTGATCAGCAAGCACGCCAGGTATTGCCGGTGAATGAGCGCAGCTTCAGTATTCACTATACGGCGCTGGATTTTTTTAATGCGACATCGCTGCAATTTCGTTATCGTCTGCATGGTTTTGACACAATCTGGCAACAGGCAGCCAGCCGGCGGGAAGCGATTTATACCAATTTACCGCCGGGACACTATCAGTTTGAAGTGCAGGTGCGTCAACAAAACCAATCCTGGGCCGAAGCGCAAAGTAGTCGTATTGACCTTGTGGTACCACGACGGTTTGATGAAACCTGGATGTATCAGGTGCTCTGGTTTGCGCTGTTGGGCTTGATACTTTCTGGTTTGTTCTGGTTGGTCCGCAGAAACAATCAACAGCAGCAACTGGCCTTATCACGATTGGTACGCCAGCGGACTCAGGAGCTGGAAAACAGCAACAACCGCTTAAATGAACTGAATGCGCGGCTGGGCCAACTGGTGCATAAAGACACGCTGACTGGCTTACGCAACCGTCGTTTTTTGTTTGAGCAATTACCAAAGGATATTGAGCACTACCAACGTAACCGCCAGAGTTTGCAACAGCAAGGCAAATGCGTGGCTTTAATCCATCTGGATTTGGATGGATTTAAATCCATCAATGATCAGTATGGCCAAAGTGCCGGTGACAGCTTACTGCAACAGATCAGCGCCTTACTGCTTCGCGAAACACGAGGCTCAGATTATGTAGTGCGCTATGCCGGTGAAGAGTTCTTGTTGGTATTGCGCGATATTGATACCAGTATGCTGTGGGACTTTACCAACAAATTGCATGCATTGGTTGGTACTACCCGATACCCATTACCGGATGGTCAGCGCATTCAGCTTACTTGCTCCATTGGCTACTCTATATATCCATTGCAACTGATCGGCGGCCAGCTAATGAACTGGGAGTTGTCATTGCAACTGGCAGAGATGGCGCTCTATCGGGTGAAGCATGAAGGGAAAGATGGTGTTGCTACACTGGTGTTTGATGCCCGGGTCGATGCCTTTGAGTTTGAAGAGTCGATGCATATTGAAGCACAGATAGAGCAGCTTCTGTTCGAAGGGTTGGTTCAGTTTAAAATAAAGGCGGCCAATCATCAGGGCCCGGCCAGTGAGACTGGTGAGCCCTGATCGTTTCAAGCAAGACGTTGCTGAATTTGCCGCAAAATACCCGATTGATCCAAGCCAAGCTCGGCATATATTTCCTGTTGGCTGCCATGCTTGATGAATTGATCGGGTAAGCCCAGCGTCAGCAAGCCGCACTGGTGCTGCTGCTGGAGTAAGGCTTCAGCAACCGCTGAGCCAGCGCCGCCTTGTACCGCACCATCTTCTACCGTCACCAGCAGCTCATGTTCTGCCGCCAGCTCAGCCAGCAACGCCAGATCCAGTGGTTTGATAAAGCGCATATTGACCAAGGTAGCATCCAGAGCCTCGGCCACAGCCTGACACTCATGCAGCAAGGGGCCAAAAGCCAGAATGGCTACTTTGCTACCCTGGCGCACTTTCAGCCCTTTACCGATGCTGAGTGCTTGCATGGTCTCGCTTGGTGCTACGCCGCTGCCATTGCCTCTGGGGTAGCGAACCGCAGCCGGCCCAGGGTGCTGATAACCGGTGTAGAGCATTTGCCGGCATTCATCCTCATCGGCCGGTGCCATCAACACTAGGTTCGGAATGCAGCGCATAAAACTGATATCAAAAGCTCCCTGGTGGGTGGGGCCATCCTGACCAACCACACCGGCCCGGTCAATCGCAAATAAGACATCTAAGTTTTGCAGTGCGACATCGTGAATGAGTTGATCGTAGGCCCGCTGCAAAAAGGTGGAGTAAATAGCAACCACCGGCTTTAAACCTTCAATGGCAAGGCCCGCAGCCAGAGTCACCGCATGTTGTTCGGCAATAGCGACATCGTAGTAGCGCTTGGGAAAACGCCTGGAGAACTCTACCAGATCCGAGCCTTCACGCATGGCAGGTGTTATGGCATGCAAACGTTCATCCTGCTCTGCCATATCGCACACCCAGCGGCCAAAAACATTGGAAAAGCTAGGCTTTCCGCCAGCTTTAGCCGGCAGGCTGCTGCTGCTCGGATCAAATTTGGAAACTGCATGGTAGCCAATAGGATCCTGCTCGGCGGGATGGTAACCTTTGCCTTTTTTTGTGACCACATGCAGCAGCTGTGGTCCTTTCATCGCACGCATGTTACGAATGGTATCGGTCAGGCTGAGCACGTCATGGCCATCAATAGGCCCGATGTAGTTAAAACCTAACTCTTCAAAAAATGTTCCCGGGGTCACCATGCCTTTGAAGTGCTCTTCGGCTTTGCTGGCCAGCTCATGCAAAGGCGGAACACCGCTGAGAATTTTTTTACCCCCTTCTCGCAGGTTGGTGTAAAAGTTACCAGATAAAATGCGGGCGAAGTATTTATTTAATGCACCGACATTCTCTGAAATCGACATGTCGTTGTCGTTCAGGATCACCAGCATATCTGGTTTGGTTTCACCGGCATGATTTAATGCCTCAAACGCCATGCCAGCGGTAATGGCGCCATCACCAATCACTGCCACCACCCGACGGCCACTTTGTTCGGCTTGTGCCGCCAACGCCATGCCCAAAGCAGCACTGATGGAGGTACTGGAGTGACCTACGCTTAGGGTGTCGTATTCACTTTCTTCGCGATAAGGAAAAGGGTGCAGGCCGTCTTTTTGTCGGATGCTATTCATCCGGTGACGGCGACCGGTTAGGATTTTATGCGGATAGGCCTGGTGGCCAACATCCCAAATTAAGCGATCAAAGGGGGTGTTGTAGACATAATGCAAGGCAACGGTTAGCTCAACCGTACCGAGGCCGGAAGCAAAATGCCCGCTACTTTGACTCACACTGTTCAGCAAAAAATCCCGCAATTCATGGCACAGCTTGGGCAGCTTTTCCTGTGGGATCTGCCGCAGTTGTTGTGGCAAGTCTGCTTGTGCCAGTAAGGGGTAGTTGTCGATATCAACTGTCATGCATGGGCCTTTGATTTTTAGTTTTTACGGGCAATTAAAAATTGCGCCAAGGCTTGTAAATCTTCGCCCGGGTAGGGCAGCTGTGTCAGGGCTGCCATCGCATCCTGATACAATTGTTCGGCTTTTTGCTTCGCTTTAACTAAACCCAGCAGAGCTGGGTAAGTTGCTTTGTTGGCCTGAGAGTCTGAACCTTGGGGTTTACCCAGGGTTTCCGTGTCGCTTTCAATATCCAGAATGTCGTCCTGCACCTGAAATGCCAGCCCTAGTGAGGCGGCAAAACAGCGCAAAAGTTCCAGGTCTTCCTGCTTGGATGCCGGACTGGCCAGCCAGGCTAACTCCACTGCACATTGGATCAGAGCCCCTGTCTTCAGGCGGTGCATCTGCTCCAGCGTGTTCAGTGTAAAATCTTGATTGGTATGCGCTAAATCAATAGCTTGACCGGCACACATGCCAGGAGCACCACTGGCTTTGGCCAGCTGTTGAATCATGGCCACCACCCGCTCAGCCGGAACCTGCTGATAGGGATGGCTACTTAGCATATCAAAAGCCAGGCTTTGGATCGCATCGCCTGCTAAAATAGCGGTCGCTTCATCGAAGGCGATATGGCAGGTTGGCTTGCCACGACGTAGCGCATCGTTATCCATCGCTGGTAAATCGTCGTGGATTAAAGAATAGCAATGAATGGCCTCTAAAGCAGCGGCAGGGGCGTCCAGATCTTCCAGCCTGGCTCCAAGCATCAAGCCGCAGCGATAGACCAACGAAGGACGTATACGTTTGCCGCCCAGCAAAATACTGTAGTGCATCGCCTGATGCAGTGCTTTTGCTGGTACACTTTGTTGCTGCAGAGCCTGCTGCAACATCTGCTCAACCCTTGCCTGGTCTTGCGCCAAAAATGCTGGTTTCACGCTTGCTCATCTTCCGGATTATGAAATGGGGCCAGCTCTGCCTGGCCATCTTTTTGCAGTAGCTGTTGCACCTGCTGCTCCGCCTGTTGCAATTGTTGTTGGCTTTGCCGCGATAATTGAATACCACGCTCAAATTGCCGTAATGACTCATCCAGCGACAGATCGCCTTGCTCCAGTTGACTGACAATCTGCTCCAGCTCTGCCAGCTGTTGCTCGAACTGACTCAGATCGGTTTTCTTTTTTGCCATGCCTTCCTCGTTGCCTACTTCAGTACTTGATGCGACTAAACCGCAGGCGAAGTGCCTTAACCCGCTATTATGGCGAATCAACCTCGGCTTTTGAACTGGTTTTGCAGTAAAAGTGAATTTAAGCTTTGTTTTGCTTTGTCGATAAACAGCTATCGGCTAAGATAAAAGCAATAAAGCTCAATCATTTGTCCGGTTTGGGGAGTCAGAAGTGGATTTAGCAACACTTATAGGCCTGGTGGGCGCTATTGGTTTCGTGATTATGGCCATGATCATGGCCAGCTCTGGCGATCCAGTCATGTTTGCCGACGTGGTCTCCTTATTGATTGTGGTTGGTGGCTCTTTGTTCGTGGTGATTACCAAGTTTCCGCTGGGGCAGTTTTTTGGTGCCGGTAAAGTGGTTGCCAAAGCCTTTATGTTCAAAATTGAAGAAGCGGAAGAACTGATCGAGCAAGCGGTGCAATTGGCTGACTCGGCGCGTAAGGGGGGCTTTCTGGCGCTGGAAGAAGCGGAAATTTCCAACCCTTTCTTACAAAAAGGCATCAATATGCTGGTCGATGGCCACGATGGCGATGTGGTGCGGGCTACTTTGCTCAAAGATATCAGTCTTACCGAAACACGCCATGAACAGGGCATCAACATTTTCAGAAGCTTGGGAGATGTAGCACCGGCCATGGGTATGATAGGGACCCTGATTGGTTTGGTGGCCATGTTGTCGAATATGGATGATCCTAAAGCCATAGGCCCGGCGATGGCGGTGGCGCTGCTGACCACTTTGTATGGTGCTTTTATTGCCAATGTGATTGCGATACCGATTGCCGATAAGCTGGCACTTCGCAATCATCAGGAAAAGTTAAACAATCAGTTGATCCTGGATGCAATCTTGGGCATTCAGGATGGCCAGAACCCGAAAGTGATCGAAGGCTTGCTGCGCAACTACATAGCACAGGGCAAACGCGAAGTCGCAGTCGAGGAAGGGTAGTTCCATGAGAGACGAGACCGAAGAGTGCAAATGCCCCCCCAAAGGTTTGCCCCAATACATGGGCACCTTTGCGGACTTGATGGCACTGTTGATGTGCTTCTTCGTGCTGCTGCTGGCATTCTCCGAAATGGATGTACTGAAGTTTAAGCAAATTGCCGGCTCGATGAAATTTGCCTTTGGGGTACAAAACAAAATTGAAGTGGAAGATATTCCAAAAGGCACCAGTGTGATAGCGCTGGAGTTTCGCCCTGGCAGGCCCGATCCAACGCCGATTGAAACCCTGCAGCAGCAAACCATTGAAATTACCCAGCAGATGATTGAGTTTCAGGCTGGTGAGGAAGACTCGGCCGGTGGTCGTCAGGAGCAGCAGCAGGATCAAACCGGTGGCATGTCAACCAGCATGGACGATGAAGTCTCGGAAAGTGACGCTGCTGCGGCAGCCGCTCAGCAGGAAGTGAATGAACTGGTGAAACGCATTGCCGAGCAGATGGAGCAGCAAATTTTAGACGGGGCTATCGAACTGGAGTCGCTGGGCCAGCAGATCATCATCCGCATCCGTGAGAATGGCTCTTTTCCTTCGGGCTCTTCCTTTTTGCAGCCACGTTTTAAGCCGATTATTCAGGAAATTGGCGGGCTGTTAGCCGAGATCCCTGGCGAAATTACGGTGACTGGCCACACCGATGATGCGGTGATCCGCGATGAGCTGCATGATAATAACTGGGATTTATCGGCCAAACGGGCAGTTGCAGTGGCGACCGAGATGCTAAAAGCACCGGGCTTTGATAAAAACCGGCTGGCAGTCGTTGGTTACGCCGATACCCGACCTTTGGTGCCGAACATCAGCGAGCTAAACCGGCGGCGTAATCGCCGGGTAGAAATATCCATTATGCAAGGGCAGGCGAAGGAAACGGCTCCTATCAGTCTGGAGAACTAGCGATTGATGCTAAGCTAACCAATGTTAGTCAGTTTCTGCTTCATCAGGTATAATGCCGGGCTTTATCAGTGACACAAGCTCGGCAATGCTCGAATTTATTATTAAACTGCACTCTGAAATCACCATCAAAAGCAAATCGGTGCGTAAGCGCCAGACCAAACTGCTGCAGCAAAACCTGAAAACCATTCTGTTGCAACTGGAACCATCCATCCAGATCCAGAGCCACTGGGATCATTTGATGGTGCTGGTGCCCGAGGCCAAGCCTGAACTGCGCGCAAAATTGATTGAGCGACTAGCCTGCATTCCAGGCATCGCCCAGTTTGCCGAGATGCAATCAAGCAGCTTTAGCAGCCTGGACGATATCTATCAGCAGGTCCTGCCGGTGTTTGCCGATAAAATAACAGGTAAAAGTTTTTGCGTGCGGGTACGCCGTGCCGGCACCCACGACTTTACTTCAACCGAAGCCGAGCGTTATATCGGTGGAGGTCTGAATCAGCAGGTGCCATCAGCCCGGGTGCAGCTGAAAAAGCCGGACTTTACGGTGCAGCTGGAGATCCGTAAAGACAAGCTGATCATGGTGCGGGCTCAGTACCCTGGCATGGGCGGCTTTCCTTTGCCATCCCAATCGGATGCTTTGTCCCTGATCTCCGGGGGCTTTGACTCGGCGGTGAGTAGCTATTTGATGATTAAAAAGGGCATGCGGAATCACTACCTGTTTTTTAATCTGGGTGGCAAAGCGCATGAAACCGGGGTTCGTGAAATTGCTTATTTCCTGTGGCAGAAGTACAGCTTATCGCACAAGGTGAAATTCATCAGTGTGGACTTTGCTCCTGTAGTGGCTGAAATTCTTGAAAAATCCGAGCCGGGCCTGATGGGGGTGATTTTAAAACGGATGATGATGCGTGCTGCAGCTGAGATCGCAGAGCAGCTGGGGATTCCGGCCATCGTGACCGGTGAAAGTGCCGGTCAGGTCTCCAGTCAAACGCTGGATAATCTGAATGTGATTGATCGGGTGACCCCACTGTTGATCCTAAGACCACTTATTGCGCACGATAAACAAGATATCATTGATATTGCTCGTAAAATCGGGGTCGAGGACATGGCTGCCAGTATGCCGGAGTATTGTGGGGTGATTTCCAATAAACCCACGGTCAAAGCAAGGCTGGCGGATGTGGAGGCCAATGAGCAGCGCTTTGATCCTGAGGTGCTTGCTTCCGTTGTGGCAGAGGCAAAAATCCTGGATATCCGTACCATTGATTATCAGTCCAGCCAACAAGTCACCACGGTGGAAGCGGTGCAGGCGATGCCTGCCGATGCCATTGTGCTGGATATTCGTCGTCCGGATGAGTGCGAGCAAACACCGCTGGAAGTGGCCGGACACCCGGTCGTGGAACTGCCTTTTTACAAGATCAGTAGTCAGTTCAGTAGTCTGGCGCAGGATAAGCTGTATTACCTGTACTGCGATCAGGGGGTGATGAGCCGGATGCAGGCCTTACTGCTAAAAGATGAAGGTTTTCAGAATGTGGGGGTATATCAAAAGCCGGCATCCTGACAGTGCTGATACAGCTGCTGGTGTCCTGGTAGTCTCAGATCAAGTCGCTGCGCTTCGCGCAGCACAAAACCGGTAATAAACTCCAGCTCGGTTTGGCGCCCGGCCAGCCGATCTTGCAGCATGGAGGAGCGGTTGCTGGCGGTTTGTGCAATCACTTGCTGCAGCTGCTGCCAGGCCGCTGCTTTGTCTTGCGGATAGCCTGCCCGCTCTGACAGCAGACAGAATTCATCCAGTAATTGCGTTAACTCTGCGGCAAAGCACGGCTTGGCCAGTTCGCCATTTTGCACCTGATGCAACGCGGTCAAAGGATTGATCAGGCAATTGATCAGCAGCTTTTGCCATAAATAAGGCTGGATATCTGTGACCGACTGCATAGGCCCAATCGCCAGGCTTAACGCGTTTGCAAAGGTGGGAGACGGATCACTCTCAGCTTGAATCGCACCCAAAACACTGCTGCCAGCACCACTATGCACCAGTCTACGGCCAGCCAGGTCGCCTGGCTCGATGTAAGCGCCATGAGTGGTGGTTAGAAACCACAATTGTTGGCGTGGCTTTAGCAGGGGCTGGATGGACTCAAGCGTCCCCAGGCCATTGTGGCTTAAAATCAGGCAGGCATCCTCTGCCAACAAGGGGTGCAATTGCTGCATGCAGCTGAGTGCATCATAGGCTTTTACCGCGATAAAGGCTGTATCAATGGGCTGGTCAACCGGCCAGGGCTCGAAATGATGAGTACGGCAACTGCCATCAAGCGCCCTGAAGTCCACTGTCAAAGGGGCCGGCTGACGCAGCCAGAGCTGCACTTTTACCCCTTGTTGCTGCAATTGGCAGGCGGCTAGCAAGCCGATGGCACCTTTGCCAACCACCAGCCAGGACTGTCTGTTTTTCGATGCTAAGTCTGTCATACTGAATCTCACAGCAACAATGCTCGGATTGTAGCAATTTTATCGCTATAATCACGCTGTTTAATTTGTTGGGAGCTTTTATGCCATCTTTTGATATTGTGTCGGAAATTGAACAGCAGGAAGTGCTGAATGCGGTTGAAAATGCCAATCGTGAACTGGATACCCGTTACGATTTTCGTGGCGTTGAAGCCACCTTCACCCTGAGTGATCAAGTCGTGACCATGAAAGCAGACGCTGAATTCCAGTTGCAGCAGATGCTGGAAATTTTTCGGGCCAAAGCCATTAAACGTGGTTTGGATGTTCGCTCTTTTAAAGAGAATGACGTGGTGCACTCAGGCAAAACTTACAGCCAGACATTAAGCATGTTGCAAGGGATTGATACGGCCACTGCGAAAAAGCTGGTGAAACTGATCAAAGACAGCAAGCTGAAAGTACAGGCGTCCATTCAGGGCGATCAGGTACGGGTGACCGGCAAAAAGCGTGATGACTTGCAAGAGGCCATCGCTTTTGTTAAACAAAGTGAGCTGGAGCAGCCATTCCAGTTCACCAACTTCCGTGATTAGTCTCGACTCTTATTTCCACCATTGACCCCATTTTTTATCAAGACAGGCTGACTACTCAGCCTGGTCTTGCTTGTTTTTTTAGCCATCTGGATTTCTATTGACATTTCTTCTACTCAGGCTACACTGGGCCCGCTTTTTTCAGGTGCTGCGTGAGTACGCAGTGAAACGGGAATCTGGTGAAAAACCAGAGCTGCCCCCGCAACGGTAACAAGCCTGGTCCAAAACCACTGTCGTTTGATGGGAAGGTGAGGACATAACCTGCTTGTAAGCCCGGAGACCGGCCTGAAAAGTCCATCAACCAACCAATGTGCGGTGGGCACATTGCAGGAGTGTCTATGTTGAACTATTCGTTGGCAGCTTTGGCTGTCACCTCGCTGCTGCCTGCAGCTTTTGCCGACTCGATTGAAACCATTACCATCTACAGCAGCCGCCAGCCCCTTTCGGTGGAGCAAAGCCTGGCCAGTGTCACTGTGCTGGAGCGCGAGGATATTGTCGCGCGCCAGGCAGCCGATTTACCTGCGCTATTAAATCAGTTGCCGGGGGTGACCATTGCCCGTGACGGTGGCCGTGGTCAAAACACCGGGGTGTTTATTCGTGGTGGTAATACTGGCCATACCCTGGTGTTGGTGGATGGTGTCCGCACCGGCTCGGCCACCTTGGGGCAAAGCTCGCTGTCGATGATCCCGCTGGATCTGATTGAGCGTATTGAAGTGATCCGCGGCCCACGCGCTGCCTGGTACGGCTCAGATGCGCTGGCAGGGGTTATTGCCATTACCACCCGCCGTCAGCAACGCACTGAATTCAATGCCGGCGTAGGCAGTTATGGCCTGCTGGAAACGGACTTGGGATTGCAGCATCAGCAGGGCGACTGGCAGCTGCATGCCAATCTTGGCTACAGCCGGGCGGATGGCTTTGATGTACAGCCAGCACTGGACCCGGATAAAGACGGTTTCTGGCAGCGTTTCGCCCGTTTAGGCGCGGCCTACCAATCCGAGCTGGGGCAATTTCACTGGCACAGCCATATCAATAGCGGCCGATACGATTTTGATACCGCCTGGGGCAGTGAGGATCGTTCGGCGGTCTTGCAGCGCAGCCATGTACTGGGCTGGCAACATCAACTGGCTGAGACTGGGCATCAGTTGCAATTAAGCCGTAATCTCGATAGCGATACTACTTTTGGCCCGGACTCGCGCAGCCCCTTTAGCACCGCCCGCGATGAAGTCAACTACCAGCTGAACCATAGAGTGCAGCCGGAGCTGGATCTGCTAATTGGTGCTAACTGGTACCAGGAAGAAGTGACTAAAGCAGCGCCTGCTTACGAAGAAAGTAAACGCAACAACAGAGCGCTCTTTGCCGGTATTAACTATCAGCCTGCCGACTGGTTGTTTGAAGCGGCGGCCAGGCAGGATCGGTTCAGTCAGTATGGCAAGGAGCACACCTGGCAGCTGGCCGCTGGCTATTATCTGTCGGAGCAATGGTTGCTTCGGGTTAGCCGAGGTACTGCTTTTAAGGTGCCTTCGTTTAATCAGTTGTATTGGCCTGGTTTTGGCAATCCGGATTTAAAGCCGGAAGAGTCGGTATCCGACGAAGTGGCCTTGCGTTTTACTGGCTCACGCCTGCAGTCCGAGCTGGTGCTGTTTGACCGAGAGGTTACCAACTTGATTCAGGGCAGCGAGCAGGCGGAAAATGTGCTGCTTGCCAAAGTGCGCGGTGCTGAATACAGCTTGGGTTTGACTCTGGAAAAGTGGCACCATCAGCTCGGTTATACCTGGCTGGATGGGCGTGATAAGCAAAGTAACGAGCCTTTGGCTCGCAGGCCTAAGCACAGTGTCAACTTGCGCACTGGCTGGCAAGGTGAGTCCTGGCAGGCGTTTGCCACGCTTGATTACCAAAGCTCGACTTTCCAGGGCTTTGACTGGAACAGCATGGCCAATTACCCGGAGCTGGGTGGTTTCACCTTGCTGGGACTGGCTGCCAGTTACCAGCTAAATCCACAGTGGCAGCTCCGGGCCAAGCTGGACAACCTGACCGATAAAACCTATCAAACCAGCATTGGTTACGCCACCGCTGGCCGCAGCATTGGCTTGCATCTGAGTTATCGGGGGCTCTGATAGCCGCAGCACTGATCGCATGTGCGGTCAGTGCTTTTTCAGTAAAGCGGCAAATGCTGCGCGGAACTTGGCCATCTTCGGTGCCACTATAAATTGACAGTAACCTTGATTCGGGTTTTGCAAAAAGTAGCCCTGATGGTAGCCTTCGGCCGGATAAAAGGTACTGGCCGGGCTTAGCTCGGTCACGATAGGTGCGGCAAAGACCTGTTGCTGACTAAGCTCTGCCATCAGCTGGCTGGCTTCTTGCTGCTGTTGCTCGTTATGAAAAAAAATCACCGAGCGGTACTGAGTGCCTACGTCGTTGCCCTGACGATTGAGCTGCGTTGGATCGTGCAGGCAGAAAAAAATCTGGCACAGCTGCTGAAAACGAATGACATCGGCATCAAAGCGGACCTGGACTACTTCGGCATGGCCGGTCTGGCCGGTGCAAATTTGCTGGTAACTGGGATTTTGTGTATGGCCGCCCATATAGCCGCTGATCGCGGTTTCAACCCCTTGCAGCTGATTCATGGCGGCTTCCAGACACCAAAAACAGCCGGCGCCAAATGTAGCGATTTGGGTAGTCATACTCACTCCTTTTGCAATGCTACGCTGATCGTAGCGCTTCTGGTATACGTACACCAGCTCAATTGGATGAATGGAAATGTCTATGCGTGTTGCAATTGTAGGTGCCGGCGTTGCCGGCTTGAGCTGTGGCCAGGCTCTGCTATCAGCAGGTGCCGAGGTGCACTGGTTTGATAAAAGCAGGGCCACCGCTGGTCGCGCTTCGGCCAAGCGGGCTTTTGGCAGTCATGTCGATTTAGGCGCGCAATACTTTACCGTGCGCCAGCTGGCGTTTCGACAGCAGGTTGAACTATGGGAGCAGCAGCAGTTGGTCGCGCCCTGGTCAGCCAAGCTCTATAGTTTTTCCGAAGGGCACTTGCAGCAATCCGCTGATGATATCAAGCGCTATGTTGGCTTGCCGGCAATGCATAGCCCTTGGCGAGCGGGTATCTCGGAGCAGGCATTCACGCTTAATTGCCGCATCCAGAGCATTTCGTACCAACAGGGCTGGCAGTTGCAGGCCGAGGATGGCCGCTGCTTTGCAGATTTTGATGCCCTGGTACTGGCACTGCCCCCGGCGCAGGCCAGCGCATTGCTGACCCAGGATGAGGCTTTACGCCAGCAAGTGCCCATTAGCATGCTGCAGCCGTGTCAGGCCATCGCCTTGGCGCTGTCAGAGCCCATCGCTCATCCGGCAACGGCAGTGTTTGTCAAAGATCGGCCAGTCAGTTGGGTGGCTTGCGACAGCGACAAGCCAGGACGGCAGTCCAACAGCCAGCACTGGGTGCTGCATTTTACCCCTGAGTTCAGTCAGCAGCACCTGGCAGCCACGGCCGATGAGCTAAGCTTGCTGGCACAGGCTGAGTTATCCTTGCTGTTCCAAAAAGATGTCCAGCTAGCGCAAAGCGTACATCAGCGCTGGCTTTACGCCATTGTTGATGCTGGGCAGCCTGCGCCAGGTGTGTTGATAAGCCGCCGCTTTCCTTGTGTAGTCACCGGTGATTGGTGTTTGGGAGGGCGGGTTGAAAATGCCTGGCTGGCAGGCCAGCAGGCAGCTAAGGCGGTGTTGCATGTCTGATGTGATGGTGGTCGGTGGTAGTGGCGCCATTGGCACGGCGCTGATTCAGCATTATGGTGCTTTAGGGCATGGGGTGACAGCCCTGAGCAGACATGCCGCGCCAGCCTGGACGCAGGGGCAGGACTGGCTGCACTGGTTGCCGGTGCATGAGCAGGATAGTGCCAGTTTGCATGCTGTTGTGCAGCAAAGCCTGGTCAGAGCTCCCGGCATTATTTATCTGTGTCAGGGCTGGCTGCATCAAGATGCAATGCTGCCAGAAAAAGCCATCAGTCAGTTAACTGATGAGCAATGGCTGCAGTCGTTGGCCGTCAACTTGTTGTCTCCTGCCCGATATTTACAGACGTTGATGCCCTATTTGTTTCGGCAGTCTCATGTGAAAGTACTGGTACTGAGTGCCAAAGTGGGGAGCATTACAGACAATCAACTGGGTGGCTGGTACAGCTACCGGGCCAGCAAAGCGGCGTTGAATATGCTGGTTAAAACGGCCAGCATTGAGTTGAGGCGGCGTAATAAAACGGCGACCTTAGTGACAGTTCACCCGGGTACTACCGCATCGGAGTTATCGGCACCTTTTCAGGCCAGAGTCCCAGTGACACAATTGCAAAACCCGGCAAGTACCGCCAGACGTCTGGCTCAGGTTGCCGCACGTTTGCAGCCAGAACAAACTGGCTTGTTGCTGAACTGGGATGGCCAGCCCTTGGCGTTTTGAGTTCTGTTCAGATTTGCATTGGATATCAAAACGGGCCGCATGAACGGCCCGTTGTTGGTTTTCCGTTTAGCGTTTTTCCGGCCCGGCTTCGGCCTCCAGAGCGGCCAGCTCTCTGGCCAGTCGTTTGGGCGAACCGGTATTGCGAGCCAGGGCAATGTACATCACCGGGACCACATAGAGCGTTAGCAGTGTTGCCAATGCCACCCCAGAGAAGATCACAGTACCAATCACCATCCGGCTCTCAGAACCGGGGCCAGAAGCCAGGATCAGCGGCAGGCTGCTCATGGCGGTGGTAAAGGCGGTCATGGTAATCGGGCGCAGGCGCTGCACCGCAGCCCGGCGCACAGACTCTTCAAACTCGATGCCCGCATCCCTTAACTGGTTGGCAAACTCCACGATAAGAATACCGTTCTTCGCCACCAGGCCAATCAACATCACCAGGCCTATCTGGCTGTAGATGTTCAGCGTCATGCCAGAGAAGTAGAGGCCAGCCAAAGCACCGACTAAGCCCAGCGGCACTGTAATCATGATGACCAGTGGATGCACAAAGCTCTCAAACTGCGCCGCCAGCACCAGGTAGGTGATCAACAGAGCCAGCAAGAACACCAGAAAGGTAGCATCACCACTTTCCTGATAGAGCTGCGATTCGCCTTTGTAATCGATACCCACATAGTCATCAATTTCGGTGCGGACGATATTTTCCAGGTAAGCAAGGGCCTCACCTAAACTGTAACCAGGTGCCATATTGCCTGTAATGGTTATGGCACGCATCCTGTTGTAGCGATTCAAGCTGGATGCGGTCGCCTCTTCACGTAAGGTCACCAGGTTATCCAGAGGAATCAACTGATTGGTTGTGCTGGAACGAATGAACACATTGCTGATGGTTGATGGTGAGCGGAAGTCATCATCCCAACCTTCCAGCAGAACATCGTATTCACGGCCCCGATCCAGGAAAGTAGTGACCCGGCGCCCGCCCAACATGGCTTCCAATGAGCGACCGATGGCACCAATGGAGACACCAAGATCCGCTGCCCGCTCGACATCAATATCTACCAACACTTGTGGCACGGTTTCGCGGTAATCGTGATCCAGCATCAGCAAGTTCGGGTTTTCAGCGGCCTTTTCCAACACGATATCACGCCAGCGGGCCAGATCTTCATAGGTGTTGCCCTGCAGCACAAACTGGATCGGCCGGCCACCACCGCCACCGCCGCCAAGGCCACTGCGCATAAAGGTAAAGGCGCGAATATCCGGCAGTTCATTCAGTTTCATCCGCACTTCGCTCATTAACTCCTCGGTGCGACGATGGTTATTATGCCAGTTTTCAGAGCCAACAATCGCAATACCCCCGTTGTTGCCCCAGCCAGGTACCCGGATCAACAAGCGGTTAAACTCTCCCCGTTCGTAATAAGGCAGCAGCACATCTTCTACCAGACTCATATTACGGCTGTTGCTGGCATAACTGGCTCCTTCGGCACCATTCATGCTGACAAAAAAGGTACCTCTGTCTTCAGTAGGGGCCAACTCGGATGGCAGTAAGCGTAGCAGCATGACACTGGATACCATGCAAATCATGACCAGAGCGATAACCGGCCAACGGCTCTGGGTTACCACTTTAAGCTGGTTGGTATAACCGTTCTCCAGCTTCTGAAAGCCAATATGCAACCAGTTGCCCAACTTACTTTCACGCTTACGATGGCTCAGAATTTTACTGCATAGCATAGGGGACAGCGTTAGTGCCACGATGCTTGAAAATGCGACCGCAGCGGCGACTGCCAGAGCAAACTCGGTAAACAAGCGGCCAATTTGACCTTCCATAAAGACCAGCGGGACAAATACCGAAATTAACACCAGAGTGGTGGCAATAACGGCAAAACCAACCTCGCGGGCTCCACGATAAGCAGCCAGTAAGGGCGGCTCACCTTGCTCAATCCGGCGGTAAATATTCTCCAGCACTACGATGGAGTCATCCACCACCAAACCAATGGCCAGGACCATGGCCAGCAAGGTCAGCAGGTTGATGGAGAAACCCAATGCGTAGAGCACAGTCACAGCGGAAATCAACGCCACTGGTACCGTAATGGCAGGTATAAAGGTAGCCCGAACATTACCCAGGAAAAGGTAAATCACCAACACCACCATACTCATGGCAATAGCCAGGGTACGGTACACTTCTTTGATCGACTCGGAAATAAACAGCGAGGAGTCATAACCGGGTTCTATGGTAGTGCCAGGAGGCAGGTTTTGCTTGATCCGCTCCATTTCAGCCCGGGCATTACGCACCACCTCCAGCGTATTGGCTGTGGATTGCTTCACTATACCTATGCCAAGCACATTGCGTCCATCACTGCGGAACTCGCTTTCTTCATCTTCCGAGGACAGGACCACATGAGCGACTTCACCCAGTCGAACCAACTGGTTGTTGGCACCGCGTTTAATCACCAGATTCCTAAAATCCTGCTGAGTTAAGAAAGTGCGGGCGACGCGCACCGTGAAGTCGCGATCAATGGATTTGATGTTACCGGCCGGTAATTCGACGTTCTCACTGCGCAGCACATTCTCAATATCCTGAATGGTCACCTGGCGTGAGGCCATGGCCTCCTGATCCAGCCAAATGCGCATGGCATAACGTCTGGAGCCACCAAGACGTAAGTTGGCTACCCCATCTACCACCGAAAATCGTTCTACAATGTGGCGATCGGCATAGTCGGTCAGCTCCAGTGACGTCATGTTAGTGCTGTTTAGCACAAACCAAACCACCACATCATCATCGTCACTGGCTTTAAATACTTCAGGTGGAAAGGCTTGATCTGGCAGATTGTTCAGAGCTCTGGATACGCGTTCCCGCACATCATTGGATGCCGCATCGATGTCTCGGCTAATGTTGAACTCGATGGTAATGTTGGAGCGGCCATTACGGCTGGTAGAGTTAATGCTTTTGATGCCCTCAACGCCGCTGATGCGGTCTTCCAGCAACTGGGTGATGCGCGACTCGACGATTTCTGCCGAGGCCCCCGGATAAACGGTACTGATACTGACCACAGGGCGATCGATGCTTGGGTACTCACGCAGCGGCAGCATGGTAAAACAGACAATGCCAAAAGTGAGAAGCAGCAGGTTAACAACAGTAGCAAAAACCGGGCGTTTTACCGATAAGTCTGATAGCAGCATAGGTTACTCCACCCGACTAATAGTGACGCCAGTACGCACTTTCTGTACGCCCTCGATGATGATTTCATCACCATCTGATAACCCATCAACAATTTCAACCCAGCCAGGAATACGTTCACCAATCTGGACCTGAAGTTGTGTCACTTTGTTGTCTGCCCCAACCTTGTACACATATTGCCGGTTTTGCAGTGGCACCAGGGCATTCTCAGGCACCATCAGCACATCCTGATTACTTAGCGTGACCCGAACATTCAACAGCATGCCCGGACGAAGGCGTAAATCCTCGTTATCTACCACACCATGCACTCTTACAGAACGGGTGACCGGGTCGATGCGTGGGTCAATGGCTTTGATTTCACCATGAAAATCTACATTCCGATAAGCAACATTACTAATTGTTACCGGCATACCGACTGCCAGTTCAGCAATAAAACGTTCCGGTACATTGAACTCGACCCGCAGCAAGGAAATATCATCCAGAGTAGTGATGACACTGCCGCTGTTGACATAAGCCCCCTGACTGACTGAACGTAAACCCAGCACACCATTAAAAGGTGCCCGGATGGTCATTTGCCGTAAGCGTGACTCAGCACTTTCCAGTTGCGCCAGAGTGGTATTGACCCGGGTTTGTTGCTCATCAAGCATCGACTGCGCTGTGGCCTGGGTGGCGGCCAGGTTCTTTAGCCGCTCCAATTGTCGCTGCTGCTCGGTTAATTGGGCTTGCAGTTCTGCAACCCGGGCGCGTTGCTCAACATCGTTTAAACGGGCGATTACATCACCTTGTTGGACACTTTGCCCCTCTATCACATTCAGATAAGTCAGATACTCACTGCTGGATGCGATCAATTGCACCGAGTTATTGGCAAGTCCGGTTCCCAGAGCATTCACTTGCCTGGCTAACGGTTGAATCGAGGCAAGCGTGGTTTTTACGGCTACCGCTTGGCCCGGTGGCCGCTGGCCATTAGGTTCTTGTTGTGTCTGATAAAACAAGTATCCCGCAAACAGCAGCAAGGCTGCCAGCAAGAAAAGAACGATAGCGGAATGTTTTTTGACCACAATAACTCCAGTGCTGAAATAAAGATGAGTGCATGGCTATTGTATGTAAATTAGTGCTCATTGGATTTCACGTTGTCGCAGTGCATGCGGTATTGGTCGTATAAACCCCATTTTATGACTGGCTAAAGCGAAATAGCATGCCCCCAGCAAATACAGTATAGTTGTTGACGGACGTAAAGTAAGGATCACACATGATGACAGAACAGGCTGCAATCACTGTCAAAGCATACAAAGCGAGTGGTAATGAAGGTGGCGCTAAAACCATGCTGGTCAGTGGTGCCATTTTTGTGCTGTTGGTGTTTTATTCCTGGCTCTTTGTGGAGCAAGCCAACCCGATGTTGGCTATTTGCTTTATTGCAGCCTCCATCGGCATCTATGCAGGGTGGGCGAAATTGGCTGAGCCGCTGCATGGTATTGTCTGTGACGGCAGTGGCGTGCGTTATCATCATAAAAGGGGCAGTTGGCTGCTACCCTGGCAGGCGTTCTCTCACTGCAGCCCTCAGCCTGATTTGGAGCACGAGGTCAACTACATCGCTTTTAAAGTGACCGATATGCATGCTTTTTTGCAGCATTTGCCTCTGCGCTTGGCCATTAAATTGATGATGGAGCAGCGAGCGCTTTGGTTTGCTGTCTTGAAAGAAAAGTGTCCGCAAGGGCAGTGCGCCACAGAATGGTTAGCAGAGAAAGATAGGTTTTCGACCCCACAAAAGCAATACGATGGGGTGCTGGCTATGTTTGCCAATCGGATGCAGAAGCTTGGGCAGTTTGCTGGTTTTGAATTGTTTATCCCCGTCAACTGCATTGATGTTCCCGCGGAGCAGTTTTGCAAAGAGGTCAATCTAATGCGACTGCAGCAGTTGAACGCCGATTCTTAAGCTAGACACTTTAGTTTGGCTGTATCATAATGAAATAAAATTAGTACTGTTAAGTCAGGTGGCTATGCATGAATAATTTCGAAAAAGCATTTTTGGTAAGTGGGCGCAACACCATTATTCACAAGCAAAAGAAAGTGGATTTGGTGATCATCAATGACGACGAAGACCCACCACTGATTGTAACCCGGCACGGGGTGAAGCCTTTTACGGAAACTGTGCCAGCCAACCGAGCTGAAGCCAAAGAGCGCTATATGGAGCTGGTGGATATCTCCAGTACCGAAGTGTTTGGTGAGTGCAAAACTTTATTATTTGTGCAAGCGCTGAACAACAAAGAATACAAAATTGACTACAGCAAAGCCAATACCAACCTGTTTATTCGTGTTCATCAGGATAATTACATCTGATTGCTGATTTTGCCCTGGCCAAAAGAGGTACAGGGCTTGCCTTTCCGCTGAATTTTTGTTTCATTAGGACTACACAGCATTAAGTGGTGTCCTATTCGGTGAGCGTCCAATCTATTAGCTTTAAAGAAAAAGAACAACAAGTGCACGCTGTTGTCTCCGTCAGTGATCAGCCATTGAGTAAAGAAGTCTTGCAACAAGCTTTGCAAGCTGCAGGCTTGGGTCGTTGTAAACTTGTACCAGAGCAGATTAAAAACCTGCTGGCGCACTATGAACAAGAGCAACAAAAAGTCAAAGAAAAGCTGCAAGCCCCGGGCAGTAAAGAACTCAGTTATTTGGTGGCTGAAAAGATTCCGGCAGAACTTAGTTTTAGTATTGCTGAAGACAAGATGTCGGCGAGCGCTCACATCACCGCAGCTTTTGGGGGCGATCCAATCTCTGCCAATGCTCTGGTGAAGGCCGCCCAGAAAGAAGGCATTGTGTTCGGTTTTATCAAGAATAACATTATTCATTTGGTCAGCCAGGCCAGCAAAGCTGAGCCTGGAGCAAAGCTAAAACATACCATTGCTTTGGGGCGCACGGTGAGTCAGGGTGAAAATTCACGATTCGAGCCCTTGATCCCAGCGATGGAAAGTCGCCGTAACCGCCCGGTAATTAACCCGGACGAAAAAAAAGCAGACTTACGGGACTTTGGCGTGATCCCCTCGATAGCACCGGGTGAGCCTTTGATGCGACGTCATCCACCTACCCAAGGCAAAGAAGGGATGACCGTCACCGGCGAGCCAATGCCTGCGATGCCGGGGCTTACTGTTGAGTGGAATTTAGGCGAAGGTGTTGGCTTGTCAGCCGATGATCCGGATGTGTTAAAAGCCACCCGTGATGGCTTGCCTCGTGTGATTGAAGCTGGTGCGACGGTGGATGAAGTCTTTAGTGTCAAGGAGGTGGATAACAGCACCGGCCACATTATTTTTAAAGGCTCAGTGGTCATCAGCGGTGATGTACGTGAAGGGATGAAAGTGATTGCCGGCGGCAATATTTTTGTCAAGGGAATCATGGAAGGAACTTTGCTTGAAGCCGGTGGCGATGTCACCATCCAAGGCGCTGTCATTGGCCATCAAATCTCCAATCCTGGCGCTGAAAGTGATTACAGCACTGTCGTGACCGCCAAAGGTGATGTGCAGTGCAATATGGCACAATATGCCCGTTTTAACTGTGGCGGTAATTTGTATGTCAACAAGCAACTGGTGCACAGTGCGGTAGAGGCCCACAGTGTCTTTGCCGGGCCGGAGGAAAAACCAACCGGTAAAATTATCGGTGGCAACTTTTATCTGGATCAAGGGGTGTACGCCGGTAGTTTGGGGGCTTTGTCCATCAGCTCTATCGTGATCCGTCTAAATCGTTTGATTGATCCTATCGTTGAAAAACAAGAAGTACTGCGTGCCAGTGTAGCTGGCCTTAAAACCGATATGGCGGCTGTGAAGGAAAAAATTGAGCAGTTCAAAAAGCTTGATGGAAGCCCTGCTATTGAAGCCAGACTGATGGAGTTAGCCACTGAGTTTGAAGATTATCGACGCACGGCTACCGAGCTGATTGCCGATATTCGCTTGTTGGAAGAGCAACGCAAAGAGCTGTTAAATAAAGCTGAGGTGGTTGCCCGAAATGAGCTTTTCTCTGCGGTAGAAGTGCAGTTTGATAAAGAAATCATTCGTAGCAGGCGTGAGTATGGTCCGTCCAAAATTCATATGGTGGGTGTAAAGCCAGAAATCGAGCCGCTGTAACTCCTTTCTATGCCGATGGAGCTCCCATTTCATGAGGGCTTTGGTATAGCCTACAGCCAATTGGCCTGAAGCTTGCTATATTTTCTGTCAGAAGCGCGGCTATCCATCTTGAACGCATCGGCCGTTGGTAACGAAGTGACAGAAGAACTATGACAAACACTCGATGGCTACTACTGATTAGTTTGCTGCTGTTGATGGCTTGTGGTGATAAAGGCTCAGAAGCCGATGGCCTCGCCAGCGTCAATGCCGGGCCGGATCAAAAACTACATGCAGGAGCAGTATTAACCCTTGCAGCCCGCGGCGATCCTTCCGGCGGTGAGTTCAGTTGGCATCAACTCAGTGGTCCTGCTTTAGCTGACTTTCCGCATGCCGGGGCTGGTATCTCATTGACACTGCCGGAGCAAATCAGTCAGGCACGCCTGGTTTTTGAAGTGCGTTACCGATTGCCTGATGGCCGCCTGTTGACAGACCGGCTGCAGGTGGAAGTGATTCCCAGGGTGTCACAGCCAGTGGCATTAATTCAAAGTTCCCTCAGCTCAGAGCAGACAGCCTTGACTGGTCAATCAGTACTGCTGGATGGCAGTGACTCCTTTGATCCAGAAGGGCAAAGCCTTTCCTTTTCCTGGCAACAACTTGCAGGCGATATCAATTGGCTGGACGGCCAGAACCTGTCTGGGCCACAATTGCAGCTAAAAGCACCTTTACTGGCTGCGGATAGCCATTTTTTGTTTGAGCTCACGGTGCAAAATGATGCTGGCCTCAGCGATCAAGCTGAAATTCAGGTGAGAGTACAAGGCAATGCCGCTGGTATCTATGCTGATCCGGGGCCGGAACAAAGGGTGATTGAATTTAAGCGACACTGGCTGGATGGCAGCGATTCAGCCTCATTGCGAAGCGTCGTTAGCTGCCTTTGGACACAAATTGCCGGTAATACCGTGGTGCTGACCGATGCAACCGATTGTCGTACGGACTTCATAGTGCCTGATAGCCGGCTTCAGCCGGAGTTGCATTTTCAATTGCAGGTACAAGACAGCAGTGGTGCCAGCGCTACAGCCTCATTAAGGTTAGTGGTGCATCCCTCGGTGCTGCATTACCAGCCAGATACAGGCCAACATCAGTGTTACGATCAACTGGCGGCGATCCCTTGTAATAATCAGGCCTATCCACGGCAGGATGCTGACTTTGGCCGTGATGCCATAGCGCCATTTTTGAATAAGATAGGAGTTGGCCGGGCAGGGTTCGATTTTAGTAAGCTGGATGCCTTTGGTGATGAGTTACCACGTGATGCTACCGACTTTGTATGTCTGCGTGATAATGTTACTGGCCTTATCTGGGAGCTAAAAGAGCCGGTTGCTGCAAGTCTTGCTTCGGCGTCGTTGCGCTCAGCCAGTCACTATTACAGTTGGACCAGCAGCGCCGATGGCAATGGCGGCAATGCCGGCCAGGCTGCGGCCGCCCAGGATGGCTGTCCCAGCAACAGCGATTGTGGTACTGAAGCCTATGTAGCGGCTGTGAATGCCAGCCTTTACTGCGGTGGTGCCAATTGGCGTTTGCCTACTGTCACAGAGTTAAACAGCCTGGTTGATTTTGGCGAAGCGGAAGTGCTTGACCCGGAGTTATTTCTGCATGAGCCGGATCCAGCTGTGTTGGGACATCGCTATTACTGGACCCGTCAAAGCAGTGCTGAGGGCGGTGGTGCCCATGCCGTCTGGGTGATTAGTATGGAGGATGGCAACGATAATTCCTTGCCCAAACGTGCAGACAGTCGTGCTTATGTGCGCCTGGTACGCAGTCCTTAAGGAGATCCTATGCGCTTTGTCCTATTGCTAAGTGGGCTGCTTAGTGCCAGCCTTGTGCAGGCCAGTCAGGTCTGTTTTGCGGACATTTCCGCTTCAACCGTAAATGAGGATTTTACGGCTTTGCCTGGAGGGCTGGTGTTGCAACAAAGCAGGGGACTGATCTGGCAGCGTTGTTTGTATGGTCAAAGCTGGAACCATGCTGAACAGCGCTGTGATGGTTCGGCTATCCGGTTGACCTGGCAGGAGGCTCTGCAGCAAAGCAGGAACATGTCTGAAACGGCTCTCGCCTGGCGCGTGCCGGATGTAAAAGAAGCCATGAGTCTTATTGAACGCCAGTGCGTTGACCCTGCTATCCGGTTGTCCGTGTTTCCAAATGCCAACAGTGAAAATATCTGGACCAGCACCACAGTGCAGGCTATGCCAGCTGAAGCCTGGGCCATCGCCATGTACAGTGGTAAAAACAACCGAAAAGGCAAAGAGCAGCAACTTTATGTACGCTTTGTCCGGCTTTCCGATGAGTAGATGGTTGGCTGCGTTTGATTGTACTGAGTCAACCGCTGGAATAAGCTACCATTTACCAACAGTGGGTGTAGGCAGGATTATGTTGTGAAACGTCTGGTGATTTTCAGCCTGTTGCTTAGTGTCTGGTCAGTTCAGGCCCGCGACTGCAATATGGGGTTTGGCTATGGTTTGCTGATTTCCCCGGAGCAAATCCGCATTATGAGTAATGATCGGACTCTGATGCAGATCAATCATGATGCCCAGTTGTTTATTCAGGGCGAATGGCAGGGTTTAAGCGAGGAAGACACTGCCTTGGTTACGGAGTACAGTCAGGGACTGCGTAAGTTTGTGCCTGAAATTGTCAGCATTGCAGTGGATGGTGTTGAGTTAGGCTTATCTTCCATGGAACGGATGCTCTCTGGTGTAGGCAGCCGATCGCAGCAAGCCGAATGGAATGATTTGATCCGGGAAACGACCTTTCAGCTGATGTCGCGTTTTGTTCGCAGTGGCGATCACTTTTATCTGGCACCACAAAGCCTGAACGAGCTGGAGCATTTCCTAAATGGCGAACTGAAGCCGCAACTCAATAATCTGGCCCGTCATTCCTTTGGGGCTGTGTGGGAAGCGCTGCGCGATACCTTGCAACATACCGACGCCAACTTTGAGCAAACCGATCCACAGCAGTGGGATGCTGTTGGCCACTTAGTGGACCGTATTAATTCTGGATTGGATGAAAAAGCCAGCTTGTTGGAAGAAAAAACGGCCCTGTTTTGTCAGCGCCTGAAAGAGTTGAACGAAATTGAGTCGCAATTGCAGCAGCGACTGCCGCAACTGCTGGCCTACGATCTGGTGGTGCAAAAGAACTAGGCCCGTTACCGGGCCTGAGTGTTTTTTAGTTGCTACTTTGCACCAGGCGAAAGCCATTATTGCGATGGCGGATCGTGGCATCATGGCTGGTCCGGTAGGTGGCTGTCAGCTCGGTTGGGCTCGACAGCCAGGTACCGCCCCTTTGCACGCGGCGGACACAATTGCCAGATAGTGCAGGGGCTATCGACAGAGCTGCTTGTTGGTAATTTGGATTCCAGCAATCCATGGTCCATTCCCACACATTGCCGTGCATATCGAACAAACCAAAGTTGTTGGGCGCAAAGGACATCACGGCAGTGGTCCCATCGAGCTGAGTACTGCACTCACCACCACTGCGCCGTCCGAAGCGTGCTTGCTCGCAACTGATCTGCTGGCCAAACTGGTAAGGATCCTGGTTGTTTGCTTTGGCGGCATATTCCCACTCGACTTCCGAGGGCAAGCGAAATTGCTGACGGGCAGCCTGATTCAGCCAGGGAATGAATTCCATGGTAATTTCATTGAAACTGACATTAATCACGGGTCTGTTGCCTCGCCCCCAACCTTCGTCTCTGGGACGGTGTTTGCATCCACCTTGTTCGACACAAGCATCCCACATGGCAAAGGTCACCTGATGGGCCATCATCTGAAATTCTGGCACCTCGATGGTTCTCACCGGCAACTCTGCTTCGGGGCAATTTGTCTGTGTACACCCCATGCTGAAGCTGCCTGCTGGGATAGTGACCAACTGGTACATAGCACGGGTTGCTTCCAGTCGCTGCGACTCAATCTGAGCCAGGCGCTCCATGCTATGGTGCTCGGTCAGTAATTGACGATCCGATGCGGATGGCTTGCTGATGGCATAGGTAATGCCCATCAACAACAAAGCGCCAATGCCTGCTACACCCAGTTGCAATTGGCGTGAAAAGCCAGCTGGCTTCGTGTCATTCTCAGGCTGTGACACTGGGGCAGCCTGAATAGGCGTCGACACGCCCGGCGTTTGTTCTGAACGGGCGGTCGCTTGTTTTACTGCTGGCTTTTCTTTCGGGGCCTTGGGTTGTGGGGCAGGTTTTAACGCAGCTTCAGGCACCGCCGGTTGGTGGCTGGTATCATCCAGCCGGGCTAGTACTTCAGCCACACTTTGTGGCCGATCTTTTTGACGCAGGCGGACACAAGACTCCACCAAATTGTACAGGCCCTGGCTGTAGCCTTTGGTCTGCTCCCGCAGGGGAGGCAATGGATCGGGTTCGTGATCCAGTGTTGCATTCAACCGATCCTGTGCATAGGGCAACTCTAGCCCCGTCATCAGACGATACAAGGTCATGCCCAGCCCATAAAAATCACTGGCTGCGCTCAACTGAGTTTTCTTTGATAGCAGTTCTGGCGCAAGATATGGCGAGACAGACTCAAGCGCTAGCATGGCTGCCAGAGTATTGCTGCTGCCAACCAACTGTGACTGGCAGAAATGGCTGAGTACCGGTGCCGACCACTCGCGCAGCAGAATGTTTTCAGGCTGAATTCCCAGGTGCACAATACCTTTGCTGTGCAAGTGCTGTAACCCATCCAGCAATGGCAGCAGCAAGGCGCGGATATCTGCCTCTGGCAGAGGTTGAAACGCTGCTTGTTGAATCTGCTCTTGCAGGGTTGGGCTGTCAACTCGCTCATGCACACTGAGGAAAGTCCCCCCATGTTGCAGACAAGCCAAAGTCCGGTTCAAAGCCGGGTGGTTGCACTCAGTCAGCCGATGAATCACCTCAGAAAAGCGTTCGATGCCTTCCTGCAAGGCATCTGTTTTTGACACATCACTGACACTGATTTCACTGAAGCTACTGCGCCTGCTGGCCAGTGCGGTGGGGAAAAACTCATTCAATGTGACCAGACGATTACTGGTTGCACTCAAAGCGCGGTACGTAATGCTGATATCATTGTGCCGAAGTGCTTTAACAATACTGTAATCCTGGACTGGGGATCCTGTGCTTAAAGGTACTCGATTTTCTGTTATTTTCATTATGATCTTGACCCTGATGTAATACTTTTGTCCCTTTTTTAAGAAATTTGCGATTACATTCCATGCCTTAGGCTTCAGGTATGTTATAAACGGAATTGAGGCTCAGGCCAAGTGATTATTGATAAAAAAGGCGGGGTTACCCCGCCTTAGTTGAATGATGAGTGTTGTTATTGCTGTTTATCAACAATATAAGCATCAACAAGTTCTTCCAGCACATCCAATGGCACGGCGCCATTGCGCAGCACCACATCATGGAATTCACGGATATCAAAATGTTCACCGAGCTGTGTCATTGCTTTCTCGCGCAACTCCAGCATACGAATCATGCCAATTTTATAAGCTGTGGCCTGTGCCGGCATCACGATGTAACGCTCGATGGCTTTTTGGGCATCACCGGCCGGATTCGGAGTGTTTTCTACCAGGTAGGCAATGGCTTCTTCACGGCTCCAGCCTTTGTGATGAATACCGGTATCCACCACCAGGCGGGCAGACCGCCACAGTTCCATCGCCAACCGGCCAAAGTCCGAATAGGGATCCTGGTACAGACCGATCTCTTTAGGCAGCAATTCGGTATAAAGCCCCCAACCTTCGGTATAAGCGGTATAACCACCAAAGCGGCGGAAACGCGGGATCCCTTCCAGCTCCTGCTGAATAGCCAGTTGCATATGATGGCCAGGCAAGCCTTCATGGTAGGCCAGAGCTTCCAGCTGATAGATCGGCATATCACTCATCCGGTACAAGTTGGCATAGTAGATCCCAGGCCGGCTACCATCCATCGATGGCCGTTGATAAAACGCTTTACCGGCGGATTGTTCACGAAAGGGCTCTACTGCCCGCACTTCCATCTCGGCTTTTGGCAAGGTCAGGAAAAGCTCATCCAGCCGGGTGCGCATATGGTCGATCACATCGGTTGCTTGCTGCAGGTAGGCCTGGCGCCCTGCATCGGTATCCGGGAGGTAAAATTGCGCATCACTGCGCATAAACTCAAAGAACTCTGCCAGCGAGCCGTCGAATTCTACCTGCTGCATGATATGGCGCATTTCCTGGTGAATGCGGGCTACATCGTCCAAACCGATTTGATGGATTTGTTCCGCTGTCAGTTTGGTGGTCGTCATGCGGTTTAGAGCGTGCTGATAAAAAGCCTGGCCATCCGGCAGGCGCCAGACCCCATCGTCGTCTCCGGCTCGCTGTTCCAGTTGCTCTAAATAAGCAATCAGTTGTTGGTAGGCAGGCCTTACACTGGTGAGCAAGGCCAGTTCGGCTTCATTCAGCAGCAATTGTTGTTCTTCTGCTGATAATGGCAATGCAGTTACTTTACGCTGAAAGTCGGCCCAGATCAGATTGTCGTCGCCATCATCAAACGGAGCACCACTGATCACATTCTGGCTATCGTTCAGTACATAGGGAAAAACAAAACGGGGGATGATGATGCCTTGCTCAGCACGTTGCTCCAACTGCTCAATCAATTGATTAAAGAGCAGTGGCACTGCGTTCAGCCGGCTGATGTAGGCTTTAGCGTCTTGTTCATTGTCTATCCGGTGCTGGTTTAACAAGGTAACCGGTACTGTGGTATGGACGCCACGCATCTGATTGACCGGGTAGCTGTACAAATGCCAACGGTCATTCTCCAGCTGTTGCTGCAATCGTTGTGTCATCAACTGATAGCTGAGCAGCGTTTGTGCATCGAGCGCTGAGCTGTCGATGCTGCCAAGCAGCGCCTGATGTTGACGTGTTAGCTCCAGATCGGCCAGACGGCGCTGATCGGATAAGTCTTGCCAGCGGTGGTGGTTGGTTTTCAGACCTAATTGGGTTTGACGCAGCGGATTGGTCGCCAACTCTTCATCAAATATCTGCTCAAAGATTGCATTAGCGCGCTCAGACTCCGCCAGCGGACTCGTTTGCTGATGGCTGTCCGCCGCTTGCGATGCATTCTGCTGTTGACTGGCCGGCTGACAGCCAGTTAACAAACTCAGGCTGATGGCGAGGGCTAAACTGGTCCAGCGAAATGGGGTGATCATGGTCGTTCCTTAAATAAATAGGCTCAGCAAATCATTCAGGTAACGGGCGCCTTTGGCGGTCACCTGCCAGTGTTGCTCATCTTGTTTAATCAATGCCAGCTTAGAGGCTTGTTGCAAGGCTGCCGATACACTTTCGACCGGCAGGCCGGTGCGTGCGGTAAAGTCGTTGATGGGGCAGGGTTCCAGTAACCGAAACCGGTTCATAAAAAACTCGAACGGCAACTCATCGGCCCCAACCTGTCGTTGCTCATCCAGGTAGGGGCGGCTCAGATCCATATAGCCTTTGGGGTGTTTGATCTTGGTTGTGCGCAGTACAGCCTGTTTCTCTGGCAAGGTGATTTTGCCATGGGCTCCGCAGCCGATCCCCAGATAATCTCCAAAGCGCCAGTAATTCAGGTTGTGTTGACACGAATGGCCAGCTTTGGCATAGGCCGAGGTTTCATACTGCTGGTAGCCGTTAGCCAGCAACAATTGGTGGCCTTGTTCCTGGATTTCCCACAGCAGCTCATCCTCTGGTAAAACCGGTGGTCTGGAAGCAAAGGCGGTATTGGGCTCAATAGTTAACTGATACCAGGATAAGTGTGGTGGCGCTAAAGCGATGGCTTGTTGTAAATCGGCCAGGGCAGCTGCGACTGTTTGACCGGGCAGGCCATGCATTAAGTCCAGGTTAAAACTATGCAGAGGTAGTGTGGCTGCCAGCTGTGCTGCCTGAATGGCCTCGCTACTGCTATGGATCCGGCCAAGTGCCTTAAGCTGTGTTTGCTGAAAACTTTGCACGCCGATGGAGAAACGGGTCACCCCAGCTGCCACATAACCGGCAAAGCGCTCAGCCTCAAAAGTGCCGGGGTTGGCTTCCATCGTCACTTCACAATCATCGGCCAGTTGCACGAGGCTACGGACACCGGCCAGCAGTCGTGCTATGCCGGCGGCTGTAAACACACTGGGAGTACCGCCGCCGATAAAAATACTTTGAATAGCGCGGTGCTGCACCCAGGACAGATCTTGCGTTAAATCATCCAACAAATGGCTGATGTATTCTTGCTCCGGGATCCCCTGCTTGACGGCATGGGAGTTAAAGTCGCAGTAAGGACATTTTTGGATGCACCAGGGAATATGAATGTACAGCGATAAGGGCGGCAGTTGCAGGCTCAAGAGACCAAATACCCCTGTTGTTGCAGCTGACTTAGCAACTGGCGCAGTGCCAGGCCACGGTGACTACGTTGCTGTTTTTGCGCTTTGCTAAGCTCTGCGGCAGTGCAGCTCAGTTCGGGCAGGTAAAACACTGGATCGTAGCCAAAGCCCCCCTGACCTTGCGGCTGATGATGGATCATGCCCTGCCAGCTGCCATGGCTGATCATAGGCGTCGGATCTTCGGCGTGACGCATAAACACCAGCACACAGTGAAACTGTGCCTGGCGATGTTGCACCGGTACCTGGCTGAGTGCTTGCAGCAGTTTATTGACATTGTCAGCATCGCTGGCCCCTTCGCCGGCAAAGCGGGCGGAGTAGATGCCAGGGGCGCCATTCAGAGCATCGACGGCCAGGCCTGAGTCATCGGCAATGGCCGGTAAGCCGGTATGAAGGGCAGCATGTCGTGCTTTGATAATGGCATTCTCGACAAAGCTCAGGCCAGTCTCATCGGCATCTGCCAGCTTAAATTCACTTTGAGGGGTGACGGTGCAGGCATAAGGAGCCAGCATGGCTGCCAACTCCTTCACTTTGCCTTGATTGCCAGTGGCTAGAACCAGTTGTTTCATGAGATCTCAATCAATGTAGTAAGTGTGTTCAAAACGCAAACGTTGCTGCTCATTGCCCTGTTGCAGCTGGATATCAAAGCGCCATAATTCTTCGTTACGGATGGTCAGCGGGGCGAAGTAATAGATAGCTGCGCCATCCCGAACCTGCTGAAAACGCAGGGTACGTTGTTGTCCGAGCAAGTTCCGGGCCGTGCCGGTAACATTGACAGGCTGCGCGCTCTGATCATCGCTGCTCAGGACCGACAGATTGACAATACCGGTAAACCGGCTGCGCTCGATACCATAACTGCGGGCTACGTCCGGGGTTAAAAAAGTGGCATTAAAAGCCAGGTAGTGGACATCCCAGGGACCTAAAGTTTGCTTTTGCTCGGCGACAACAAAGCAACTTAACAGCAAAAAAAGACAGGCCAGCCAGATTCTCATACACACCTCGTTCAGGTAAGGCAGGGGGGATAAAGTATAGCTGAAACCCACTGTGCTGTCGCAGGGTAAACCGTGAAGACAGCACAGCAGGAAAGGCTTTAGAAGCCCCGTAATACATCGGCTAACAGGATTTGTACAAACTGCAGCGCAATTAAAGCAACCAGCACGGATAAGTCCAGGCCGCCCATCGGTGGGATCACCCGGCGGATTGGCCGAAGCAAAGGCTCAGTTAATTGGTGCATCACCTGCTCAATCGGATTACGACCCTGACTGAACCAGCTCAGGATGGCGCGGATCACCAAAATCCAAAACACCAGGCTAAGGCTTTCTTTGAGTAGAATCAACACGCCGGCAACCAGCGCCTGGCTTGGGGCGATGCCACCTAACAACAATTGCTGCAGCACCAGCATTTTGACAACAGCCACCAGCCAGGCCAGCACCAGGGTGGCGGTATCCAGCGGCCCAAGGCTGGGGATCACTTTACGCAAAGGCAACACCAAAGGATTGGTTGCTTTGACGATAAACTGACTGAAAGGATTGTAAAAATCCGCCCTGGCCAACTGCAACCAAAGTCTGAGTACCACCACCATCAGGTAGAGGTTAAAGCCGGTATTGATTAGAAAAAAAAGCGCGTTGTTCATAGCGTCCCCAAAAACTTCTTACAGTATTCGTTACAGTGTTTTTGCCATCTCACGGGCCCGGTGAATAGCGGCCTGCATGGCTTGACTGACTATTTGCTCCAGGCCGGCATTGGCAAAGCTGGTGACCGCTTCATGCGTAGTGCCGCCTTTGGAGGTGACTTGAGCGCGTAACTCGGCAAAGCTTTGCTCGCTCTCCAGCGCCATCGTTGCAGCACCAAGCGCTGTTTGCGCCACCATTTTTTTGGCTTGCTCCGGAGCAAAACCCAAAGCTTCCGCTTCTTGTTGCATCGCTTGCATAAAATAGAAAAAATAAGCGGGTGAGCTGCCGGTGACAGCAATGACATGATCAATCTCAGCTTCGTTATCCAGCCAAACCGTCATGCCGGTGCCTTTGAACATCGCATCGACAAAGGATTTTTCGTAATTGGAGCAGCGGCTCGGGAAAAGGCCGGTCACGCCAAGGCCAACCAGCGATGGCGTATTGGGCATACTTCGTACCAGGCGTACTTCGCCCAACCAGCTTTCATAACGGCCAACCGGTATACCTGCAGCTACGCTGACAAAAAGCTTTTCTTTAATTTCCGGTGCTTGCTCAATCAATTGCTTACAGACATCGCCCATCATTTGCGGTTTTACCGCCAGCACAATCACATCGGCTTTTTGCACGGCTGCCAGATTATCCAGTGTGGTCTGAATGCCATAATCGGCGGCTAAAGCCTGTAATTTTGGTTCGGTACGATTGCTGGCGATAATATTGCTGGCCGGATAGCCTGATTTGACCATGGCTGCAATCACGCAGCGTGCCATATTACCGGCACCAATAAAGGCCACCACGTTGTCATTCATGTCTTTCATAATTCCTTACGCCAAAAATTGCGGTGCCCAATCGTATCATAGTTGCGCCATATTTTAGAGCCAATGGCCAGTCGTCACTCATGCCCATTGACAGTTCACTCGCCTGAGGAAAGTGAGTTCTAAGCATCTGACTTAATTGCTGCATGCGGGCAAAAGCTGGCTCAACCGGTGCTTGCTCTTCCGGGGCAGGGATGGCCATCAGACCTTTGAGTTCAAGACCGGGCAGGGCAGCTACTTCTGTTGCCAGTGCTATCACTTGGTCCGGATTGATGCCTGCTTTGCTGGTTTCACCGCTGATATTTACTTGCAGCAACACCTTTAAAGGTGGCAACTGCTCAGGTCGCTGAGCGGATAGCCGGCTGGCAATTTTAAGCCGGTCCAGGCTGTGGCACCAGGATGCATGTTCTGCCACCAGCCGGGTTTTGTTCGATTGCAAAGGACCAATAAAATGCCAACAAATCTCCTTCAGCTGTGTCAGCGCAACAGCTTTTTCTGCCAGCTCTTGTGGGTAATTTTCACCAAAATGGCGTTGCCCGGCCTGATAAGCGGACAAAATGTCGCTATCTGGCTTGGTTTTACTCACGGCAATTAATTGCACATCCACCGGGTTTGAACCAAACTTAGTGCATTGCTGTGCAATTTGTTGGTAGGCGCTTTCCAAGCGTTCTGCTATGGTATTCATACATTCAATCGTACTAAGTGAGAATTGTCATGGATATTACTGAGTTACTGGCATTTAGTGTGCAACACAAAGCATCGGATTTACACCTGTCTGCCGGGGTGCCACCACTGATCCGCGTGGATGGCGATGTCCGAAAACTCAATATTCCTGCCTTAAATCATAAAGAAGTTCATGCCCTTGTGTATGAAATTATGACCGATAAGCAACGAAAAGAATACGAAGAAAACCTGGAAACGGACTTTTCTTTTGAAGTGCCAAACCTGGCTCGCTTCCGGGTCAATGCTTTTGTGCAAAACCGCGGTGCCGCAGCGGTGTTCCGTACCATCCCAAGCGATGTGCTGACGCTAGATGATTTGGCTGCGCCGGATATTTTTAAAACGATTTCGGAGAACCCGCGTGGCCTGGTGCTGGTTACCGGGCCGACCGGTTCGGGTAAAAGTACTACGCTTGCGGCCATGATCGATTACATCAATACCACCCGGCATGATCACATCCTCACCATTGAAGATCCGATAGAATTTGTGCACCAGAACAAGCTGTCGCTCATTAACCAGCGGGAAGTGCACCGTGACACCCACAGCTTTAGCAATGCACTGCGCTCGGCGCTGCGGGAAGATCCTGATGTCATCCTGGTCGGTGAGCTTCGGGATTTGGAAACCATCCGCCTGGCAATGACCGCCGCAGAAACCGGTCACCTGGTGTTTGGCACCTTGCACACCACCTCGGCACCAAAAACCATCGACCGTATTATCGATGTGTTTCCGGGCGAAGAAAAAGACATGGTTCGCTCGATGCTCTCGGAGTCGTTACGGGCTGTTATTTCGCAAACTCTGCTGAAAAAAATTGGCGGCGGTCGGGTGGCAGCCCATGAGATTATGATAGGGGTGCCCGCCATTCGTAACCTGATCCGGGAAGATAAAATTGCCCAAATGTACTCGGTGATCCAGACCGGTGCCTCGCATGGCATGCAGACGATGGACCAGTGTCTGGTCAATTTGGTGAATCGTGGCATGGTGTCGCAAAAAGACGCTCAGGGCAAAGCACAGGACAAAAACACCTTTAGTACCATGGGGCGGATGTAAGGGGGCCGTATGCAACTGACCGAATTTTTGCACGTCATGGTGGATAAAGGCGCCTCGGATATGTTTGTCACCGCAGGCATGCCGGTGGCCGCTAAAGTCAATGGTGAACTGGTGCCGATTGCTGAGCAACCGCTGACTGAAGACGACTCGTTTCAGTTAGTTGTTTCTGCGATGAATGAAAAGCAGAAACAGGAGTTTGTCACCAGCAAAGAGTGTAACTTTGCCATCGCCAATCAAGCGGGACGCTTCCGGGTATCGGCTTTTTGGCAGCGGGATCAGGCAGGCATGGTGGTGCGGCGTATTGTGACCGACATTCCCAATGCCGATGATCTGGGGTTGCCACCGATTTTAAAAGAAATCATCATGTCCAAACGCGGGCTGGTGCTTTTTGTTGGTGGTACCGGCACCGGTAAGTCGACTTCACTGGCAGCCTTGCTTGGCTACCGCAACCGCAATGCCAAAGGTCATATTCTGACCATTGAAGACCCCATCGAGTTTGTCCACGAGCATCATAAGAGCCTGATCACTCAGCGTGAAGTAGGTATTGATACCGAGTCGTTTTCGGCGGCATTAAAAAGCTCCTTGCGCCAGGCGCCGGATGTGATCCTGATCGGTGAGGTGCGGGATATGCAAACCATGGAGTATGCACTGTCGTTTGCTGAAACCGGCCACTTGTGTGTGGCTACTTTGCACGCCAACAATGCCAACCAGGCCATTGATCGCATTATGCATTTGGTGCCCAAAGAAATGCATCAGAAGCTGTTGTTTGATTTATCGCTAAATTTGCGTGCCATTGTGGCGCAGCAGCTGGTGCCCACAGCGGATGGAACCGGTCGGGTGGCCGCGATTGAAGTCTTGCTAAACTCGCCGCTGGTAGCGGATTTAATTTCCCGCGGCCAGGTCGGTGAAATCAAAGCGCTGATGGCAAAATCGCGTGAGCTTGGAATGCAAACCTTTGATCAGGCGCTGTATGATTTGTACGAGCGTGGCCAAATCAGCTACGCCGATGCACTGCATCATGCTGATTCACCGAATGATCTGCGTTTGATGATTAAGCTGCGTAGCAATGATACCCGTGGCTCTGGTTTGTTATCCGGAGTGACTATCGAAGGCTTTGAGAAACCGGATGCTTAAACATCCGGTTTTTTAGCTTAGGAGGCGTATGAGCCGGATTGGTGCCATTATGAGCCGCAAGGTATTAACCACCAGTGAGGATGCCAGTTTATCCTCGCTGCGTGAGGTGTTCTCTGCCGCCAAGTTCCAGCACCTGCCAGTGGTGGATAGTTCGGGCCGGTTACAGGGCATTATTTCGGTCAAAGATTATTTCCGCGCCCTAAGTCCTGTCATGGACTCGGCCTTTGAAACCAGTGTCGAGAATTACATCCGCAGCCGTAAAGTACGGCATGTGATGACATCGCCGGTATTCACGGTCAGCGATAAAACCAGCATCAAAGAGGCTGCCAATCTGCTATTGCAGTACAACATTGGCTGCTTGCCGGTAGTCGATGCCGAGCAGCGTTTGCTAGGTATAGTGTCCTGGAAGGATGTGCTTCGTTTTGCCTTGCAGCCCAAGGCTGCTGGGCAGCAGCCCGACCGCGTTAAATAAGGAAAGATCCCGGCACCACGCTGACTTTTCATTTGTTTCCGATATACTGACAACGTCATCGTCCATTTTCTGAGACCCCTGTTGTATGCCTGACACCCATTTGAAGTCGCTGGTACTGGCCGTCATTAGCGTTTTACTGGCTATGGTTTGCATTCAGTCCGGTGCCTCAATCGCCAAACAACTTTTTCCGGTCATTGGCCCGCAAGGCACTACAGCACTGCGGGTTGGTTTTTCTGCCCTGATGTTATGGCTGGTGTTCAGACCCTGGCGGCACTGGCCGCAAGGACGACAATGGCAGGCGCTGATCATTTACGGCGGTTGTCTCGGTGGTATGAATATCTTGTTTTACATGGCGATTGAACGGATCCCGCTCGGAGTAGGCGTGGCGCTGGAGTTTACCGGGCCTTTGGCGGTGGCTTTGCTGTCGTCCCGCCGGAAATTGGATGTACTTTGGGTGGCTTTTGCGCTGGCGGGCGTATTACTGCTGATGCCAGATATGCGGGGGGCAGATGCGCTGGACCCGGTTGGTGTGCTGTTGGCATTGGCCGCCGGAGGTTGCTGGGCGGGTTATATTTTGTTTGGCCAAAAAGCAGGCAACCTGGCGCCTGGTGGTGCAACGGTGGCGCTGGGCATGACCATAGCAGCACTCTATTTGTTCCCTATCGGTTTGGTCAGTGCCGGGGCTGATTTATTTCAATGGCAGATTTTGCCGCTGGCGCTGCTGGTGGCGGTGATGTCCAGTGCTTTGCCGTACTCGCTGGAAATGGTGGCATTGAAACGCTTACCCTCGAAAAACTTTAGTGTACTGATGAGTGTAGAGCCTGCGGTCGCTGCGCTGGCCGGCTTGTTGTTGCTGGCAGAATTTCTCAGTATTTGGCAATGGCTGGCCATTGCGATGGTGATTACCGCATCGCTTGGCAGCAGTGTGACCAAAGCAAAGTCAAAAGTTTGATCTGTATCGGGAATTATTGGTCATAATTGGCTATGCTTGCTCAATATCTGGACCTGGAGGCATCCCTATGACAGCAAAAAGTGTGGCCGAATTAATGACTGCAAACCCACTCTTTGTTCGCCGCGAACAGACACTGAAAGATGCGCATGATTTGATGCGCACGAAGAATATCCGCCACATACCGGTATTGGATGAACAAGATAAGCTGGTTGGCGTGCTGACGCAGAAAAAAATGATTGCCACTGTGATGGGCTTGCTCGCCAAGTACGGCACCAGTACGCTGGAGCGCAAAGAAAAACAGCAGATCATTGGTGAGCTGATGGATACCGATTTTGCCACCGTGCAGCCACAGCAATCACTCGCTGAGGTCATCAGTTATTTTTTAAAAAATAAGCATGGCTGTTTGCCGGTCGTGGATGATAACGAGCAATTGCTGGGGATCCTGACCTCATCGGACTTTGTTCGCCTGGCAGGGCAGTTGCTGGAGTCCTGAGTTTTGTGTGAGCGGAGTTAACGCTCTGGTTGCTGATTAAACCAACAGGTTTGGCGGTGCTCTTTTTTGGCTGCATACATCGCAGAATCCGCCTGGCGCAGTAACTCATCACTACTGGTTTCCCCTTTAAAAAGAACCAGACCAATACTGCTGCTGCATTGATGCATTCTGGCTTTAGGTAATGGGTAGGGGTGCTGCAGTCGCTGTTGAATTTTGTTGGCCAGAAGTTCCAGTTGGCTCCGGGCTTTGGACTCCTCCGCATCAATTTCCCGGATCAATACCACAAACTCATCCCCGCCAAAACGTGCCACAGTATCGGCACTGCGGATGCTTTGTTGCAATCGACTTGCGACCTCCACCAGCAAGGAGTCACCGACTTTATGACCAAAGAGATCATTGACTGGTTTAAAGTTGTCCAAATCAATAAACATCAGGCCGGTAAACTTTTGACTGCGCTGACTGGCGGCAATGGCTTGCAGTAAATGCTCCTCCAGCAGCCTGCGATTGGCAAGACCAGTCAGGCTGTCGTAAAATGCCAGTCGCCGTATTTGCTGACTGTTCAAACTACGGCTGATAGCAAGCTCAGCTAGTTTGCTGTAGGTTTTAATTTTGCCGAGCAATTCTTCCGATGGTTCGGTAGGCTCCCGATGATAAATGGCAAAGGTACCCAATACTTTTCCTTCAGCATTTTTCACCGGCTCGGACCAACAAGCTTTCACCCCAGCCAGCTCCGCCAATGCCAGAAAAGGTTGCCAGTAGGGATGGCTGTGAATATCGCTGACAATGACTGTGTCACCGCTAAAAGCTGCGGTCCCGCAAGAGCCTACTCCCAACCCTGCCTGTACACCATCAATGGCTTGATTGTAGGCATCGGGTAAGGAAGGTGCTGCGCCATGACGCAGAGTTTGGCCATCCTCATCCAGCAGCAGAATGGAGCAGATGGTACCAGGATGTAATTGTTCTACCTGAAGTACCAGGTGGTGCAGCACGGCAGAAAGGGCTGCACCTTCGCTGATTTGACCTAGAATGTCATTTTGCATGGTCAGCTCAAGCGTGCGCTGTGCCACCAGCTCTTCTGTGCGGAGCAGGCTGAACTGATAGCGGGTGTTCAGCAGACTGAGCTGGCTCATTTGCAAGGCCAGGGTCGATAGCATGTTGAGCATGGCGGGCAATTTAGCTTCATCGACAATGGGCACTTCCCGTATAGCCGATAGATATTCCTCGGTGTTAAAGCCAGCTTGCTTAGCTTGTTTGGTAAAAAAGTCCAGATCGGGTTCAGCGGTAAAAAATTGGCCAATAAACAGATTGGCGATATGAATCCCTTCCAACATGATGGGGGTGGCACAATCAATCAGACCGTTCCGGCAACGATAGACGGAGTAGTTTTTGCCTTGCTCAAGTTGCAGAGCCAGGTCTTTGTCACTTTCCAGACAGCGGCTCAGGGTGGAAGGGGCCTGACGGTGAAACTGCATGCAGGCGCGTTGCCAACGTGACGAGGCCAGCACCTTGCCCTGTAAATCAATTAAGGCGATAGGAATGCCCATCACTTCCAGAAAATTCTCGAACAGAGTATTTAATTGTGAAAAACCCGCCGCAGCTACCAGTTCATGGGTAGCCGAGTGGTTCGGTGCAGGCAATATCTGATTCCAGTCACTGGACATTGGGTCCAGCATCTGGATAAGGTTTGCCTCACGATGCAGGTGCGGCTGTTTCTTGGTCATGACCTGTTGATATTAGTTCAGCCGGTACAGCTGCGCTATGAAGGCTTGTGATTTCATCAAATCTGCTCGTTTATAGCTGTAACGCTTGCTTGCCACAGCGCACAGCATTATTTGTGCCGTTGCTGCAGTACCTTCAGCACATCGTTCAGCTCCAGTTGCTGGCTTTGCAGCAAGACCAGCAAGTGAAACAGTAAATCGGCCGCTTCATTGGCCAGCTCTTCTTTATCGCCGGCCATGGCCGCCAAGGCGGATTCAACGCCTTCTTCGCCGACTTTTTGCGCGATGCGTTTCACCCCTTTGGCAAACAGGCTGGCGGTGTAGCTGCTGGCTGGATCGGCATCTTTACGGCTTTGAATCACCTGCTCTAAGTCGTACAAAAAGCTTAGCTGTGGGCTGTTGCTCTGGTCGTCGTGCCAGCAGGTTTCGGTGCCGACATGGCAAGTCGGGCCCTTGGGCATGGCCAGCACCAGGATGCTGTCGGCATCGCAGTCGCTGCTAATAGCAACCAAGTCCAGTGTATGGCCTGAGCTTTCACCCTTGGTCCAGAGCCGCTGTTTGCTGCGGCTAAAGAAGGTGACTTTTTCACTGCTCAGGGTGTGGCTGAGTGCTGCCTGATCCATATAGCCCTGCATCAGCACTTTGCCGGAGATGGCATGCTGAACAATGGCTGGCAGCAGGCCGGTGTCGGGCCATTTGAGTTGGCTGATGGTGTCTTTATTCATGGTCGTTTCTCAAGTTTGTATTCATTAGTTTGTGGTTTCATTGGTGACGCACCAAACTTTGCCAGCAACAGGAGCGGGCTGCTAAACGGAGCTTCTTTGGCATGGACGCCAAAGCAGAGCCTACAAGGATGTATGTACGGCGTCTCCGTGTGCAGTCTGCTCTTGTTGCCAACACCTGTTTATTGTCACCGGGCTGACCAATGGTGATTTTTCCGGGAAACGCTGTAAACCCATCCGTGGGCGCTCTTGAGACGCCGTCCAGGCGTCTCAGGTTCCCGGAAAAACACCATCCGGTCATCCCTGGTATCGCTGGATATCTCAGGGTCGAATCGACACCCCAGCGGCAATCAGCTGCGCCTTTAAATCGGCAATCTCAATCACCGCTTTGTGAAACACGCTGGCGGCCAGGGCGCCATCGACATCGGCCTGCTGAAACACCTCGGCAAAGTGCTCAATGGCCCCGGCGCCACCACTGGCAATCAAAGGCACCTGACATAAAGCGCGAATGGCCGAGAGCTGGGCAATATCATAGCCTTTACGCACCCCGTCCTGATTCATGCAGTTCAGCACAATTTCGCCGGCACCCAGTTGCTGCACCTCTTGCACCCAGTCGCGGGTCAGCCAGCGGGTCTTTTGAGTACGGCTTTCGTCACCGGTAAACTGATACACCTGGTACTGACCACTAGCGACATCAAAAAAGCTGTCGATGCCGACCACCACGCACTGCTGACCAAAGGTATCGTGCAGCTCACGCACCAGTTCGGGCCGAAGCAGGGCGGGGCTGTTGACCGAAATTTTATCGGCACCCATTTCCAATATGCGGCCGGCATCCTCGACGCTTTTGATGCCACCAGCCACGCAAAACGGAATATCAATCACTTCAGCGATGCGCTGCACCCAGCTTTTATCCACCACCCGGCCATCGCTCGAGGCCGTGATATCGTAAAACACCAGTTCATCGGCACCAGCTTTGGCGTAGCGCTCGGCCAAAGGCACGATATCGCCAACTATTTCGTGGTTGCGAAACTGTACTCCTTTGACGACTTTACCATCCCGCACATCCAGGCAGGGTATTATCCGTTTTGCCAGCATGCAATGGCCTCCTCAAGGGTAAATTTGCCTTCCAGTAAGGAGCGGCCCAGGATCACGCCGGCCACGCCAGAGCCGCGCAGGGCGCGGATATCGTCCAGACAACCAATGCCACCGGATGCCTGCCAGGCAATTTGTGGGTAGGCTTTGGTCAGCTCCTGATACAGGGCGACATTGGAGCCACTTAAGGTGCCATCTTTGCTGATATCGGTGCAAAGTACATGTTTGGCACCGGCGGCGATAAAGCCATCCAGCACCTGCTCTAAGGTCACATTGGAAGCTTCAATCCAGCCATGACTGGGCAGGGTTTTCTCACCCTTATCGTTAATGGCGACATCCAGCGCCAGCACAATGCGCTCACCGCCGTATTGCTTCAGCCAGCCTTGCACCAATTCGGGCTGACGAATGGCCAGGCTGCCAATCACCACCCGGCTAGCGCCAGCTGCCAAAAGCTCTTGCACATCCTGCTCCGAGCGCACACCACCGCCGACCTGAATGTGCAGCGGCGCTTCGGTCATCAGCCTGGTCAGCAAGGTTAACTGGCGTTTGCTGGCATCTTTGGCGCCGGATAAATCCACCACATGCAAAATGGGTGAGCCGGCAGCAGCGTATTGATCGCGCAGGGTGAGCGGGCTGAAGCTGTATTCGGTGGTTTGGTCGTAGGAACCCTGATACAGCCTTACTACTTGGCCTTCGATTAAATCAATGGCAGGAATAATCATGGTTGCCACTCCATAAAGTTTTGCAATAAACGGGCACCGGTTTTGCCGGAGCGCTCCGGGTGAAATTGGGCGCCGGCCACATTGCCTTTGGCAATTACCGCCGAAAAGTCGTTGCCGTAGTCGCACAGCGCCAGGCTGTAGCGATTCGCGGCCACGCCAAAACTGTGCACAAAGTAAAAATAATCGCTGCCATCAAAGCCAGTCATTAACGGGTGTTCGGCAATGCTGTGCAGGGTATTCCAGCCCATATGCGGCAGACGTAACCCATTGGCCAGCAGGGGCAGCACTTCGCCTGGGATCAGGTTCAGACAGGGTACATCCCCTTCCATGCTGTGGGCAGTCAGCAGCTGCATACCAAGGCAGATACCCAGCATGGGTTGCTGCACGGCCTGCAGGCATTCTATCAGTTCGCGTTGCTGCAGGTTTTGCATGGCCTGGCGGGCACTGCCAACCCCAGGCAACACAATACGACTGGCGGCCTTGATGGCGCGCGGATCCTTGCTGAGGGTGGCGTCTGCCCCCAGCCGCTTGAAGGCAAAATACACCGAGCTGATGTTGGCGCAGCCGGTATCAACAATCACCAAAGCACGCATTACAGCACCCCTTTCGAGCTTGGCAGAGCTTCACCACTGACCGCAATGGCCTGGCGCAGCGCCCGGCCAAAGGCCTTGAACAAGCCTTCGACCTGGTGGTGTTTATTGCCATCGGTAATACTCAGGTGCAGCGACATCAGCATGGCATCGCTGATGGAGCGGAAGAAGTGCGGCACCATCTCCAGCGTCAGGCCGCCGACCATGCCGTCACCGAGCTTGCCGTTAAACACAAACAACGGGCGGCCGGATAAATCCAGCACGCACTCAGCCCGGCACTCATCCATCGGCAATACAAAGCCAAAGCGGTTGATGCCACGCTTGTTGCCAAGGGCTTGCTTTAGCGCCTGACCCAAGGCCAGCGCTGTGTCTTCCACGCTGTGGTGATCATCGATGTGCAAGTCGCCTTTTACCTCGACCTGCAGCGAAAAGTTACCATGGGTGGCAATTTGCTCCAGCATATGGTCGAAAAAACCGACACCGGTATCAAAGCGGTTGTTGCCCGGGTTATCCAGATCCACAGCCACGCGGATATCGGTTTCGCGGGTGGTGCGCACCACTGTTGCGGTGCGGCCACGGCTTAACAGCTGTTTGGTTATTTCGCTCCAGCCCAGGCTATCGCGCTGGTATAAAAAGGCAGGCAGGCCCATGTTCTCGGCCAGTTGCACATCGGTTTGCCGATCGCCAATGACGTAGGAGTTGGTAAAATCGATTTTGCCTTGCTGCAGGTAGTCTTTGACCAGGCCTAATTTGGGCTTACGGCAACTGCAGTTGTCGTGTTCAAAGTGCGGGCAAATCAGCACATCGTCAAACTGGATACCTTGCGAGTTCAGCAGTTGCATCATTTTGTTGTGGGGGGCATCAAAATCAGCCTGAGGGAAGCTATCCGTACCCAAACCATCCTGGTTGGTCACCATCACCAGCCGGTAACCGGCTGCCTGCAACTTCAGCAGAGCGGGCACCAGGCCAGGTTCGTACACCAGCTTTTCCAGGCTGTCTAACTGTTTGTCGATGGCGGGCTCTTCCACCATGGTGCCGTCGCGGTCAATAAAAAGGATCGGTTGGCCACTCATGCTGTTGCTTCCTGTGAATTGGGGGTGCGAACACCCAGGTTACAAAAATAGTCCTGCATCGCTTGTTGCAGCGCCTGCATTTCATCCGGGCTGCCAATCGACACCCGTACCACGTCGGTCAGGCCAAGCTGCGCCGATTGGTTGCGGATCAAAATGCCCTGTTGCTGCAGTGCGCTGACACAAGCCGCGGCATCCGGCACCTGCAGCAGCACAAAGTTGGCCTGGCTTGGCCACACCCGCGATACACCGGGCAGTGTGCTGGCAAAGGCACTAAAGGCAGTGCGCAGTTGATTGATGGTAGCGACGCTTTGCTGCATACGGGCAATGCCTTGCTGCGCTAACGCCTGCACGGCAATTTGCGCCACTGGCTCTGCAATGGGGTAGGGGGCGATCATTTGCTTAAGGGCATTGATTACCTCCGGTGCCGCCAGGGTAAAGCCACAGCGCAAGCCTGCCAAGGCAAAAGCTTTGGATAAGGTCCGCAGGATCACCAGGTTCGGATACTGCTTAAGTAAATCCACCACCGAGGCTTGCATAGCAAACTCAATGTAGGCTTCGTCCACCACCACCAGGGTACCGCTGCGAAAGTGCTCCAGCACCGCCAGGATTTGCTGGCGCGGGATCAGATCGCCGGTTGGGTTGTTTGGGCTGCAGATAAATACCAGTTTGGCTGTTACCTGGGTTAGGGCTTCGACATCCAGGCTGGCATCCGGTTGCAGCGGCACGATCACGGAGGCGACCTGATTGCTCTCGGCGCTGATGGCATACATGCCGTAGGTCGGCGGGCAGATAGCAATGCGATCTTCGCCTGGCTCACAGAAACTGCGAATAAGCAGCTCAATGCCTTCATCGGCACCGCGACTGACCAACACCTGCTCGGGGGTAACACCGGCATAGCGGGCATAACCTTCAATCAGAGCAGCCGGTTGGCAGGAGGGGTAGCGGTTAAACTGCCCGCTCAGCTGGTAGTCGCTCGCCAGTGCATTCTCATTGGCATTGAGCCAGCTGGCGCCGCCGCTCATGCTGCGCCTGGCCGAGGCGTAAGGCACAATGGCCTGCACGGAAGCGCGGGCCAGTTTCGAAATCTTAACGCTCATTTGAAGACTCCCCTTGTGTTGAGCCTAGCTGTTGTAAACGAAGTGAGACTGCCAAGGCATGAGCACCCAGTTGCTCGGCTTCAGCCAAAGTGACAATGGCCGGGCCAATAGCACGCATGCCAGCCGGAGTCAGCTTTTGTACGGTAAAACGGCGGTAAAAATCCGTCAGCGACAAACTGGAAGCGGTGCGGCTGTAACCATAGGTCGGCAGCACATGGTTGGTGCCACTGGCGTAGTCCCCGGCAGACTCTGGCGTCCAGGGGCCGACAAAGATGCTGGCAGCGCTGGTAAATTGCGGCACCAGGGCATCGTCGTCGTGAGTTTGCACAATTAAATGCTCCGGCGCATAGGCATTGGTCACGGTTACCGCTGTCGCTACATCGGCGGTGCAGATAGCCCGGCTGTGACTGAGTGCCTGGCGGGCAATATCGGCCCGCGGCAGGATTTTCAGTTGCTGCTCCACTTGCAACAATACCTTATCAATCAGCGACTGACTGGGGCTGACCAGCAGCACTTGCGAGTCCGGCCCGTGCTCGGCTTGTGACAGCAAGTCGGCGGCAACAAAAGCAGGATTGGCGCTGTCATCGGCCAGCACCAGCACTTCGGAAGGCCCGGCCGGCATATCAATCATGGCACCTTGCGCATCCTGACTGACTTGCTGCTTGGCTTCGGTAACATAGCGGTTGCCAGGGCCAAAGATTTTATCGACTTTGGCAATGCTCTGTGTGCCATAAGCAAGAGCAGCAATGGCCTGAGCGCCACCGATGGTGAAAATTTGCTGAATACCGCACAGCTCAGCGGCATAGACAATTTCCGGGGCGATATCCGCAGCCGTAGGTCGCCCAGGAGGGGTCACCAACACAGTACGGGGGCAGCCAGCTAGTTGCGCCGGCACTCCCAGCATCAGCACGGTGGACGGCAACGGGGCACTGCCGCCCGGAATGTACAAGCCTACCGAGCCAATCGGCCGCTGGCGCAGTTCACAAAACACGCCTGGCGTGGTTTCCACCTGAATATCGCTCGGTTGTTGGGCGGCATGAAAACGGCGGATATTGCCATAAGCCAGCTCAATGGCGGCTTTGCGCTCCGGCTTAAGCTCGGCGATTAATGCGGCTCGCTGTGCTTGGGACAGCAGCAAGGCATTGTCGGCCAGCCCATCAAATTGTTCGCTCAGGCGCTTGAGGGCTGCATCGCCATCGCGGCGCACTTCAGCAATAATGCCGGCCACTGTGGTTTTTAGGGCTGCTGAGTCCGGCAGGCTGGGCCTGGCCAAAGCGGCGGCTTGTTCGGCAGCATTGAGTTGCTGCCAGTTCAGACACTGCGTCATGCCTTACTCCATCATCTTCTCAATCGGCAGCACCAAAATGGAGCTGGCGCCTAAGGATTTTAATTGCTCCATGGTTTCCCAGAACAGGGTCTCGCTGCTGACCACATGCACTGCCATCTGATCGTCGTTGCCAGCCAGCGGCAGCAGGGTTGGGTTCTCCGCGCCCGGTAACAGCGCAATGATGTCGCTTAGTTTGGCTTTGGGTGCATGCAGCATGATGTACTTGCTTTCGTTGGCTTGCATCACTGCGTTGATGCGTGGCATCAGGGTGTTGATCAGTTTTAACTGGGCGGCATCGGCCAGATCTTTGCGCTGAATCAGCACCGCCTTGCTGCGGTAAATGACTTCAACTTCCTTTAAGCCATTGGCTTCCAAGGTCGCGCCGGTGGACACCAGGTCACAGATGGCGTCGGCCAGGCCGGCCCGTGGCGCCACTTCGACCGAACCTTTTAAAGTAACGATACGGGCCTGCACCCCTTGCTGCTTCAGGTAGCGATTGAGTAGCCGCGGGTAGGTGGTGGCAATGGTTTTGCCGTTCAGACTGGCCGGGCCATCGTAGGCCGACTCTTGCTGCACGGCGATGGATAAACGACAGCCACCGAAATTGAGCCGGCTTAACACCGCATAATCGCACGGCTCGTTATCCAGCTGGCGCTGCAACGACTCTTCTTCCAGCACGTTTTCGCCAACAATGCCCAGATCGCAAACGCCATCCATCACCAGGCCAGGGATGTCGTCGTCACGGACCCGCAGGATATCAATCGCCATGTTTTCAACATGCGCAATCAACCGCTGCTCACGTAAATTAATTTTCAGGCCGCAGCTGCCAAGCAGTGCCTGGGACTCCTGCGACAGGCGACCGGATTTTTGCATCGCGATGCGCAGGCGATTGGAATTTTGGTTAAACGTCATGCTGGTACTCCGAAATCAATAAGAAAAAACCCCGGGCTCTCCCGGGGTTTTTGCAAGCTGCCACCGGAGGAACCAAACATCAGCCCTCCGACAAAGCCGGATGGCTTAGTAATGATGATGATGGTGGTGAATGAGATTCAAATTCATCGCTTGCTCTTTGTTGTAAAGCTTTAATGCTATACAACTTATCGTATTGTACGGATGCTGACAAGTTAATTTTGGAACTCTGCAAAGTTACAGTAATAAGTTAAGCTTTTGTTTTATTATGATTTTATTTTTTTCATGGTTTAATTGCCATAAAAGTTTCATGCTCTGTCAGCGTCAATAATAATTAAGAAAGGTTAAAAAGTGAGCTTGTTGTATAGTCATTGGTGTGTCCGTCATTAATTTGGTTGATTTTGTATACAATATTCCTTATTGTTTGGTGAGTTAAAGCACTCAAGAGATATCAACGAAAATGAAAGACATTCACTTGCAGACGAACAGGATACTCATTCGCTTATTAAGCACCGCTCTGTTTTGTTCAGGGCTGCATGTATACGCGGCGCCGAGTCGGACCAGTATCGAGCAGGCATTGGATTTGCGTGAACATTGGCTGCCGCTTACCCGGGATCTGATGCTGACACCTGTTTGGTCAGAGCAGGGCGATGCTTTTCATTACAAGCTAAGTGTGGACGGGGGCTTTTATTTTTTCCGGCAGTCGCTGACGGACTCAGCACCGCAGCTGGCGTTTGATCATGATAAGTTGGCAAGCGCTTTAACGGCGGCAACCGGACACAGCTACCAGGCAAAAGCGCTGCCTTTTGAACAGTTCCAATACAGCGAGCAGGGGGAGGCCATTACCTTTTACCTGCACAATGCGCGCTGGCAGTGCCAGTTGCAAACAGCTGATTGCCGGGATATCACAGCACCACGCCAAAGCAGTGCCTTTGGCGTGGTGCGGGATCTAACTCAGGATGCCGATGACAGTCCGGTGTGGTCACCGGATGGTCGCTACCAGGCCCAGGTGCGGGGGCATAATCTGTTGTTGTTGGATCCGCAAGGCCGTTTGCTGCTCAAAACCGACGATGGCAATGGCAATAATTTTTACGATCCACAGTCAATCCGCTGGGCACCGGATAGCTCAGCGTTGGTGCTGGTAAGAGTTCAGCCTGGTACGGCACGCTATGTGACACGGGTGCTGTCGGCTCCTGAGGATCAGCTGGAGCCCAAAGTCATTCAGCAGCTCTACCCAAAACCAGGTGATGCAGTGGATGTCGATCAACCGGTGTTGGTAAAGCTGCAAGCAAAAACAGTAACACCGATTGAAAATGCACTCTTTGCCAACCCCTACCGCATTGACCAGCTGGCCTGGCAGCAGGACAGCAGCGCTTTTAGCTTTCGCTACACCGAGCGAGGGCATCAGCGGATGCGGATTATCCGGGTGGATGCTGCGACTGCTGAAGCCAGTGCTTTGGTCACGGAAGATAGCCCCACCTTTGTTAATCTGTGGGCAGCTTTTCATCAGCCTTTGCAGCATGGCGAGCAGGGCGTGGTCTGGCTCTCGGAGCGCGATGGCTGGGCGCATCTATACCGTACGGATCGCACTGGCAAGCAGCATCAGCAACTGACCCGTGGCAACTGGCGGGTGCGTCAGGTGCTGGCGGTCGATGAAGCCGCAGGCCAGATCTGGTTTACTGCCAGTGGTTATTATCCGCAGCAAGACCCCTACTACGAGCATCTGTTTCGGGTGGATTTGGATGGTGGTAATCTGACCGCACTGACAGAGCGCAATGCGCATCATGACGTCGTGTTCTCGCCGGATCGCGAGCACTTTATTGTGCGCTATTCGCGGGTGGATTTGCCTTATGTGGCAGAGCTGCGCCAAAGCAGGGATGGCGCTTTGATTCGAACCCTGGCTCAGGCCGATATCAGCCAACTGACCGCTGCCGGCTTTCGCCCGCCTCAGCCGTTTGTGGCCAAAGGCCGGGATGGTGCAACCGATATCTGGGGTTTGTTCGTCAAACCGCAAAATTTTGATCCGGAAAAACGCTACCCGGTGATTGAAAATATCTATGCCGGCCCGCACGACAGCTTTGTGCCCAAGAGCTTCTGGCCTTTTGGTTTTCATGCCGGTGGTGACAAAGTGATTGGCATGCAGGCACTGGCAGATCTGGGTTTTATTGTGGTGCAAATCGATGGCATGGGCACCGCCAACCGCTCTAAGGCGTTCCACGATGTGGCCTGGCAAGATCTGGTGGACTCGGGTTTTCCCGACCGCATCCTGTGGCATCAGGCGGCAGCCGATAGCTTTCCCTGGTACAGCATCGAGGGTGGTATTGGTATTTATGGTGCTTCGGCTGGTGGCCAGAGTACCGTAGCGGCCTTGTTGTTTCATCCGGATTTTTACCGGGTCGGCGTGGCCTATGCCGGTTGTTATGATAACCGGATGGATAAAATCAGCTGGAATGAGCAGTGGTTAGGCTATCCGGTGGGGCCCCAGTATGCCGCTTCGTCGGTGGTGGAGCAGGCGCATTTGCTGCAAGGGCAACTGCTGATTATCAACGGCGAGCAGGACAGCAATGTAGACCCGGCCTCGACCATGCAACTGGTGGATGCGCTGATCCGAGCCGATAAAGACTTTGATTTGCTGATTGTACCGGGAGGGGAGCACAGTGTCGGGCGCTCGAGCGGGCCTATTCGTTATGTCCAGCGCCGCCAGTTTGATTTTTTCCTGCGTCATTTAAAGCAGCAAACAACGCCCGACTGGAACCGGGCACAGTAGCACTGTGCCCTGGCAATATGGTTAGCTTAACGTCAGCATCAGTCGGGCAGCTGCCAAATCTGCCAGCGCTGTGCCAACGGCTTTAAACACCTGAATGCGGTCGGCCTGCCAGCACAGCTGATCGGCCCGGCATAATTCCGCCAGCTCACTGCGGATATGCTGTTCGCTGATGCGGCCGGCATGCAGCGGCAGCAAGATTTCACCGGCTTCATTCAGGCAATTGGTACGGCTATCGACATACAAGAGGCCATCAACCACCAGTTGGCTATCAATTTCACTGCCATCGGCATGATGGTTGCCAAGTGCATCCACCAGAGTACCCGGTTGCACCCAGTTGGCCGGGAAGAGTGGCTCGGTAGCCGCTGTGGCGCAGCAGATGATATCGGCTTTTTGCAGCACACTGGCAGAGCGCTCAGCGGCTTGAATACGTAGTCCCGGCTGCTCTGTGTGCAAATCTTCCTGCAACGAGGTGGCCAATTGCTGCGCTTTCGTAAGATCCCGACCGATAATGTACACATCGTCCAACTGCCGGATGCTGGCATAGGCTTTCACCAGATAAGGTGCCAGCTTACCGGTACCAAACAGCACCAGGGTACTGGCGGCCGGATTGGCCAGGTAGGATGCTGCCAACGCGGAAATCGCGGCGGTGCGCCACAAGGTAATGCTGATGCCATCCAGCAGAGCTAAAGGCTCGCCACTTTGGCGGCTAAACAGCAGGATATTGGCGTACAGCCGGTCTTTGCCCTGGCTTGGATTATCCGGGAAGTAGGTAAACAGCTTGCAACCAATCACGCTTTCATCCCAGGCGGGTAGGAGCGCAAAGGCTTCAGGTTTTCCTGCCTGCAGGGGCAGCACCTGGCGTGGCGGCATGCCAAAGGGGCCGGCGAAGCTTTGGCGGATGGCGGCGATCAGGGCCGGAAAGGTCATGGCCTGATGAATGGTGTCGGCTGAAATTAGGCGCATAAAATGGTCAGCTCCTTCGGGCTTTGGCTCAGGATTTCGATGCCGCTGTCGGTAATCAGTATGTCGTCTTCGATTCGCACGCCACCAAAGCCATCCTGGTACAAGCCAGGCTCAATGGTGACCACCATGCCAGCTTGCAAGCGCACCTCGCAGCCTTCACGCATCAGCGGGTATTCGTGCAGCACCAGGCCGGTACCATGGCCAATGCCCTCACCGGCAAATTCGCCAAAGCCAGAGGCTTGCAACACCTGCTGCGCCGCTGCATTGACGGCATGGCCGCTGACACCAGGGCCAGCTATGGCCAGCGCGGCCAGCTGCGCCTGCAGCACCGCCTGATAAAAGGCGCGCTGACGCTCTGAAGCCTCGCCAATAAAGTAGGTGCGGGTTATGTCGGAGCGGTAGCCGGCTACGATAGCGCCAAAATCCAGCAGCAGGCAGTCACCGCGTTGCAGTTGCCGCTCGGACGGCTTGCCATGCGGCAAGGCTGAGCGCGGACCAGACAATACTATGGTGGGAAACGACAATGCTTCGGCGCCAAGGGCAAACAGCTTGTCTTCCAGTAAGGTGGCCAGGCTTTGCTCTGTCATGCCCAACTGCACTTGTGGCAGCCACCAGGCCAGGGCCTGCTCGGCAATGTGCACTGCCTGTCGGGTGGCGGCCAATTCGACCTCATCCTTGCAAGCGCGCATTTCGGCCAGCCAGTTGGGAGCGGCGCTGATGTTCAGCGCCGGCATCTGCTGCTCCAGCTCGCGCAGCGCAGCCACCGTCAGATGAGCAAATTCCACCAACAGTTGCTGCTGATTGGGGAGTAGCCGGTCGATGCAGGCGGCCAGAGTTTCATGGGCCCGATCTCGGCAAATGATGGTCAGCGGCTTATCGCCACATTCGCTTTGCGCCATGGCGGTGTAGCGGTAATCGGTAATTAAAAACAGCTGACTGGCACTAAGCAACAGACAGCCGGCACTGCCGGTAAAACCACAGAGGTAGCGAATATTGGCCGGTTCGGTGATCAGCAGGCTTTGGCCGCTGCCAAGCCGTTGCTGCAGATGTTGTATACGCATGGTTCCCCCTAATATTCCATTTGTATACAGTATACCTTAATTAAAGGAAAGACAACAGCCATCCTGTATGGGCTTAATGACGGCTGCAGGAGTCATTTTATTTGATATACTGCATATTATTTTTTGCTAAAAGCAGATGGAGCAGGCATGGCCGTTGAATACAAAACCCGCACTCAGGTAGTGGTGGAGGAAATCCGTAAGCAGATCCTGACCGGTCAGATTAAAGCGGGGGAGCCCTTGCGCCAGGCGGCATTGGCAGAAGAGCTGAATGTGAGTCGTATTCCGGTGCGTGAGGCTTTATTGCAACTGGAAGCCGAGGGTCTGGTTGAGTTTGAAGCCCATAAAGGCGCCACGGCTACCCGCTTGTCGGCAGATCAGGTCACCGAGCTGTTTGAACTTCGGGCCTTGCTGGAGTGTGATTTATTGCGCCGTGCTATTCCGCTGATGACGGATGAGGTACTCAAAGCCGCCGATCAGGTGCGGCAGAACATGACAGCTGCCTTTGAAAAAAATGATCAGATCAGCATGTGGAGTGAGCTCAATACCGAGTTCCATCTGACGCTGTATCGCCCTGCCGGGCGTCACAAGACGCTTGAGCTGGTGCATAACCTGATGATCAATTCCGATCGCTACATTCGTTTTCATTTGCTGTTAGCTGGCGGGGTCGCCAAAGCCGATCCAGAACATCATGCCTTGTTGCAGCTTTGTCAGGCCAAAGATAGTGAAGCTGCCTGCCAACTGCTGCAAAAGCATATTTTGGAAGCGGCAGATGAAATTATCGCCGTGCTGTTGCAGTCCGATACGCTCGATTAGCGACTGTCCACCCGCTACCAGTGTGGATGGACAGCCCATAGTGAACCGCTTTTAATCGTTTAGAGTAACCACCAGGGTCGTTTGGGGACGTTCAGGATTGGCATGGATGCTTATATACGCCCAGCCAACCGGAAGTTGCCCTGTGGTAATTTGCTCCTGGTGGCCGGATGACACAGAACGCAACTCATAATTGGCTGCTGTTGGCCAGGTGCTGCGGCTGAAATACAAGTCGGCATTGCCATCGCCCTGCCCATACAGGTTAAAGGTATAGCGGGCATTGGCAACCGTATTGTAAAGGTAGAAATAACTGTAGTTGCCATTTTGGCCTGCAACAATACAGTATTGTTGGCCTGCTTCAATTTGCAGGTAGTCTACCGGGTTTTGGCTGCTGCAGGCATTTGGTTGTGTTGGCTGCCCTGTCAGGTTAGCGACCAGGCTAACGCCATTGAACGCACTATAGCCTCGTGTATACACATACCAGCGTCCTTGTTGTGGATTGTTGAACTCACACTGTTCATTATTGCCGCTGCGGTAGGGTCGACAGTCGTATTGCTGCAAAGTCGGCTCCTGACCAAAGCGAACGTACAAATCAGCATCACCGCTGCCGCCACTTTGCACCACGGTTAGTTGGTTTTGATTGGCTGGCACATCCAGGGTGTATTTGAGCCATTCACCTTGACCAGCACTAAGCCCGGTTACCGGCACACCAGCTTGCAATTCGTTTGCTGGGGGAGGGGTGGTTCCGCCTCCGCCACCAATAGTGATCTCTGGTTGATTATCGTTGCTATCAACCGTTTCCAGCCAATGGTACCAATCCTGATCAAAAGAGCTGCCGATGCTGTTGATAGCACTTAAATAGGCATCGTATTGGCCAGTCCTGAAATTCGTCAGAATCTGATTGACGGTTTCTGGTTGCCGCTCAAACATATAACGCACTGCCAGATAGCCCCAGTGGTAAATACGTTCAGTACCACTGAAATAGGTATTGGCCATAATGTCGCTGAGAGCAAAGCGCTTGCTCCGCGCTAAGCTAATTGCATGGTCATTGCGATTTTTCTTAGAGACATACTCGGCCAGGCCTTCAATCCACCACACGGTTTTATGGGAGCCGACCCGGTAATCAGCAAAGCCACCTTTCATGTTAAAGCGGCCATCCAGGTAGTGCACCATTTCGTGGGTTAGGTTCCAAATGACAAAGTCCGGGCGAAGCCATTCGGCCTCGTAAGCAATAAAGCGTGCCTGGTTGTTTGGCTCCGCCGGGTTGCCCTCCAGATACATGCCACCGTTGTTGGTATCAATACCGAAAAAGATCCCGGCATACAAACCGTAATCGTTACTGCTGTCAAATACCACCATCTCAAGACTGTCATTCAAGTCGTTGGCAACAGGCTGATTGTCTGTAACCAAAAACTGGTGAAACCATTGTTCCTCAGCTTGTACTTTATTGCAGGATTCGTTCAGCTGTTGCCAGCTCATGTCCTGTGCCCGGAAGCGCATGCTTGGGCTGCAGCTGTGATGGATGCTCAATACCTGTTGTGCGAGCTGCTCTTGAAATCCACAGATTGAAAATTGTGAGCATTGCCCATAAAAATCTACCGATGCTGCGGCCCTTAGCCAAACAGAAGCACCAGTACCGTTCATGCTGTAACGGTTAAACAACGATTGCAGCTCGCTACGAACCGTGTTGTAGATAGGGGCATTTGTATACTGAATGAAGCGGGCCAGTTCAGCAGCGGCATTGTCCTGTAAGAAAGCAGCCTCGCTGTTCAACATCCAGTCGCGGCGGGCGAAAGCCCCTAGTCGTTGAATCAGTACGGTATCATTGCGTGTTGCTTGAACAAAGTCAGCGTTTTGGTGGCCTCGAAACAAAATGGTAAAAATCGAGTTGACCGCAGAGCGCATATGCCAATGCTGTGCATAGCTCTGGCTCCAACGCTGCAGCCACTCTTTTACGACATAAATGTACCGGGCATTCAGGCCAGCGCTGTCAATCAGAGTGAGTGCATCAATGATATTACGGCCATTAAAATCATTGTTTGCATAGAACGATGGGTTATTCACCAGATTATCCAGCGCGGACTGCACTGAGGTGCCAACCCAGGAGGGGTAACTTGGAATTTGCTCCGGATTGTAGTACTGAACGTAATAACCTGCCCGCAAAAAGTAGTATAACTTGCCTATTTCGGTGCCGGAGGTGCCGTTGTAGAGGTTCGCCAGCTGAGCAGTTTGTTGAGCTACGTTGTACATATTGCCTGCAGAAAAAGCATTAAAGGCTATGCTGCCGCCATCAAATAAAGCATTAATGCAGGTGCTTGGGTTGTCTAAAATGTGCTGCACCAGAGCGCTACCTGTTTTGTTGCCATAGCCTTGCAACATCGCGCTTGTACAGGTGGCCAGGGTTTCCATCTCTGATGGCGTGATCAGCTCACTGGTATCCAGTTGAAAGCGTTTGGCTTGGTCCAGCGTATGAGCTTGGTAAAAGTCATCCGGGTTTCGAAAGGCTTCAATGGGCTTTGGTTCAACAGGCGCCATAATATGGTGCTGGTCCGATACCTTGGGTGCTGATTGAACCTGAGGGGTTGAGCTTTGCACCTCCTCTACCCCTTGTGGTTCACTTGCCATAGCAGCAAAACAGCTCAGAGTTAGTAATGAAATGGTCAAGTTAATTTTATTAGGATAGTTACGTTGTATTTGCATGGTGATGTTCCTGATTATTGAATGTTTTAGTTATCATGCACCTGGTTGAGGTAAGCGACAGGGAGCTGGGAGCCAGGTGTGCCAGCTCCCTGTCTGTACTCAGCGTTTACGGGTTTTGAGGAACAACAAGCCCGCAAGCAGCAATGAGAGCGTTGCCGGGACCGGTACCGGCGTAGATGCCGGATGAACCTGAAGCTGCAAATCACTGAAGTTGACTGAGACGAACTGATTGTCAAAGCTCAGCACACCGCTCCAATCCGGATTGAAACTGAACCAGAAATCACCTGCGCTCAACGCCACAAACTGCAGCGTTGCCAGTACAAAGCCCGAGCCCTGGTTGGCTGCCAGCAGCTGTTCATCGGCGAAGGGATCGGCGTACTCATCCAGTGCCAGCAGCCCTGCCAGAGCATCGTGGTCGGCAAATTGCAGGCTGCCAAAGCCATCGTCGAAGCCGTTGCCAAACTGCCAGCCCAGTAGCGACAGACCGTTGCTGGCGTAGCTGAGCTCTGAGAAAAAACCGCCCAGGGTAGCGCTTAGGTTGCTGATGCTCAGCTGCAGCTCTATGGTGTCGCCCACCTGATAGTTGCTGTGCTGGCTTTCGAGTTTGAGCAGGGCTGCCTGGCTGTGAAACGACAGCGCCAGCAGTAAAGTGGTTAGTAACGTTTTCATGTCTTCTTCCTTTGGTTAGTTGGCAAGCTGGCAGCGCGGCAGATCGCACAAATTCATCATGGCCCGTACATCACGTTGATCGATCACACCATTGCCATCAAAATCAAGCTCGGGGCTAAGTGCCTGGCCTTGACGCAGCCACAGGCGGAACAGTTCTACATCGCGCATGTCAATAACACCGTTTTGATCCAGATCGGCCGGCTGATACGCATTGCGCTCGCAGATACCCTGACCAGCGACCAGGCAATCCAGCCAGTCGTGGAAATCGGTATCAAAGCGGGTACCCCAAACAGCCAGGATGTCATCGTACGGGGTAAAGTCCGGTACCTCTGGCATGCCATCTGGTAGCTGCTGGCCACAGGTCCAGACCCAGTAGCCTGAGCCCCATGCGCTGTCGTCGTACAGCCAGTACCAGCCATTGGCCTCGGCTTCTGGTTTGGCACGCCAGCCCCAGTTGAACAGGCAGGGCGCTTCCACCACCGCATATTTCGGTGCCCGAAAGCCTGGTAGCAACAGGCTATCCACTTCATGGCGCTGCTCTTCCATCATGTAGCGGTTGGCCAGATAGCCCCAGTGGTAGATGCGTGGGGTGCCATGGCTGTAGGTGGTCTGGAGCAGTTCGCTTAATTGGTATTGTTTGCTGGCAGCCACATTCAGCGCATTGGGGTTATTCACTGGTTGCGACAGGTACTCCGCCAGTCCTTCAGACCACCAAACGGCATTGTCCGGCGTATCGGAGAAGGCGCCCCACAGGTTAAAGCGACCATCCAGGTAGTGGATGTACTCATGCTCCAGATTCCATACCACAAAGTCTGGCAGCAGCCAGGTGGCCTGGAAGGCGATAAAACGTGCCTGATTGTCCGGATCAGATGGGGTGCCTTCCAGATACATGCCACCATTGTTGGTATTGATGTTAAAGAAAGTGCCGGCGTAGTTTTGGTAGTCGCCGGAGGAGCTGAAGATCACTACTTCCAAATCGGTGTTGTAATCGTTGGCAACCGGCGTGTCCGGGCTGGTACCAAACACCTGATGAAAATCCAGTTCTTTTAGCGCCAAATCCTGACAAATTTGTCCCAGGTTGGCGGCGCTGATGGGCTCCTGGTAGCGGATTTTCAGGCTGTTACTGCAGGTATGGCGGCCGGATAGTACGGCATCTTCCAAATTAAAGTCGCAGGCATCGCCATACAGATGGCAGTTGGCCGCATCGAAATGACTGACCATGCTTTGCGCATTCACCCAGCCCATACCGCCGATACCATCGTAGCTGTAGCTGCTTAGAATGTGTTGCATGGCCGGACGCACCTGATCGGCAAAGCTACCACCCAGTTTAAGGAAGCGGCCGAGCTCACTGACCGCATCGGACCATTGGTACTCGCGGGTATGGCCCACCAGCCACAGGCCATCATTCAACACAAAATCGCGCAGATTGGTGATGATGTGTGGATGTGCCAGTAAGGTCGCCTCCAGTGCGGCATCAGGGTTTAACAAGGCATTAAAGTAGTGGGTCAGCAGCTGGGTCATGCCACTTTCTTCGTAGCCGACGCCCCAGTTGTTGGCACGGGAGACACTCTGAGCGTAGCCGACAATGGCTTCACTAAAGCGCGGTAAGTAGCGCAGACGATCGCTATTGCTGCTGCTGACCAGGATCAGCATCTCATAGCGCACCATGTAATTGCGGCTGCTGCTGCCAGTAAACTGTACAAAGTGCTCGCCGGCAAAGTACTGATCAAACATCAGTTGCAGCGCACTTCGGTAGCTGGCCGGGTAGCTGCGGTTGCTGTTGGCTGCGGTTTCGGCCCAGTGCACGGCTCGTAAAAAGGTGACCAGCTTTTCCAGCTCGCTGCTGTCACTGACCGAGCTGGCATCGTAGTCTTCCAGCAGCTCCAGCATGGCCGTGACAATGGTCTGCAGGTTGGCGTCTGAAAACAGCGGTGTGCCTACCAGGGAGCTGTTGTACATGCCATACAGGCAACTGCTAAGCTGCGCTGATTTAACCGCATCCACCAAAGCGGTTCCGCTTAGCGATTGTAGCTCTGCAGGATGACTGCAGCCGGAGCTGCTGAAGCTTTGTATCCTCTGTGACAAAGCTGGGTTGAACTGGGTGCTCTGCAGATTGGACTCGGAAAGCAACCGGGCCGGTACCTTAGTATTGCGCCGCTCGGCATCCAGTTGTGCCTGAATGCGTTGAAACTCTATCGGTGAAACCAGCCGGGGCGGTCTGGGCTCGGTACTTTCGCTGTTGCTGTGGCTATGCCGGGCTTGAAACTCCTGCACCAGTTGCTCCGGGTGGGATGGTGGCAGCTCATGACCGGCGCCAGGGTGCGGATGGGCCCATGCCGTGGTACAGAGCAGCGATGACCCAAGAAGGGCGATGGTGCTGCGGTTTATTATTTTCATGTTGTTGTTCCTGCTTGTTGCTAATAGTTGGAGTGCTTTGCCAGATGGCAGCTGCTATTCTTAGCATATTAGATATTGTATACAATAGTCTGTTTGGGTGTTTTTTACCCGAATGCCTTGGGTTTTTAACCAAGCGGAGTGAGGTCTGACTTGTTGGTTTAGAATGAATTTAAGCAATTATTTTATATATATTTATAGTTTTTTAGTTGCAATTTTGGCTAGTCCCGCTATCGGTATTTAGGAGGGGTAACGGGGACATGCTTTTAGCCCAAAAGTACTAGAGATCATTTCCTTATGATCTCTTATCGGGTTTTTAAGATGCTTTACTTGCTTCCCCAAGGGCAGGTGGTACTGCTGTCTCAGTCCGTGAGGGCTCGGCTCCATGCATCCAGCCAATCAGTTTATCGGCCAGCAGGTACAGCAGCAATGCTGCCAAAAAGGCTGCCAGGGTAAAGCCACCAAAAATAGCAAACGCATTGGCCACCATGTCTTCGTCGGTTGCGGCTTCGCCAGAGCCTATCAGGGCGCCAATCAAGCCTGCCAGTTTGTTGGCACCAGCCATAAAAAAATACCAGGCACCCATCATCAGCGAGGCCATTCGCAGCGGCGATAAGCGGGTGACCATCGCCAGCCCAATCGGCGACAGGCACAGCTCGCCTAGCGTAAAAAACAGGTAAGCCAGCACCAACCACCAGAGACTGGATTGCTGCTCCTCACTGTATTGCATGGTGGCGGCTACCATCATCAGAAAGCCAATGCCAAGCAGCACCAGGCCCAAAGCAAACTTGACCGGTGAGTTGGGATCATGTTTGCCTAATTTCAGCCAGAGTGCGGCAAACAGAGGGGCAAAAATCATAATAAACAGCGGGTTTAACGACTGGAAATAGGCAGGGTTTAGCTCGACACCAGCAACGGTTCGATCAACAAAACGATCGGCATAGATGTTCATCAGGCCACCAGCCTGCTCAAAACCAGCCCAGAAAATAATGGTAAAGAGCCCCATGATCAGCACCACTTTCAGTCTGTCCACTTCTTGTTTGGTGAGCGGGGTTTTGCGCAACTCTTGTTGCAAGCGGCGCTCTCTTTTTGCTGCCGGCTCAATGCCAATGGAGCCGAGCAAGGATTTGGCTAGCGTCATTTGCAGCACCAACGCGATCAACATGCCAATGCCGGCCAGAAAAAATCCGGCCTGATAGTTACGCACCTGCACCAGCTCGCCATCGACTTCCAACGGGTAGCCAAATTGATCAATCAACACGCCAACACAGATCCCGGCCAGAAACATCCCCAGATTTACGCCCAGATAAAACACCGTAAAGGCGCCGTCACGGCGCTGATCGCCCGGCTGATACAAGTCACCGACCATGGTGGAAATATTGGGCTTGAACAAGCCGTTACCAGCGACCAGAAAACCCAGGCCGGTATAAAAGGCATACAGCTCATAACCGGGTAGCCAGGCATGAGGCAGCGCCAGGCTGAACTGGCCGATGGCCATCAGGATGCTGCCAAGGATAATCGCCAGCCGCTGGCCGGTGAGATGATCGGCCAGCCAGCCGCCAAGCAAGGGCGTAACATACACCAGCATGGTAAAGGTGCCATACAATTGCAGCGCACTGGCATGATCCCAGCCCAGGCCGCCGCCCTGAGCCTGCACCCGGTCGACCAGATAGAGCACCAGCAGTGCCCGCATGGCGTAGTAGGAAAAACGCTCCCACATTTCGGTACCAAACAGTAAAAAGAGGCCTTTCGGATGCCCCCATAAATCGGTGGAGGGTGCAGTATTAGTGATCATTGGCTGGCTCCTTGGTGGTTGTCGTCAGCTGAAGGCGGTGAAAATGTTCTGCGGTAATGGGCAAATGTGCAGGTTGCAGGTAGCTGCGGTACAAATAACGACCCAGGGTTGGTGGTTGCTGAGCATTATCTTCGGTTGCTTGCTGACGTTGTTCGGTTAAAAAAGCGCTGAAGTTGGCTTGCTGCTCTGTGGCCAGTTGCTCAAGTTGACGCAGATAGCCGGCAAAAAAATCGGTCCGAAGCGCCTCCGTCAACTTGGGGATCTCGGCTGGCAGCTCGCGTTGCAAAAAGCGCCAGGCAAAGTAAGACCAGCGGTAGGTGAGATCCAATCCATCCCGGTAGCTGGCGGCAAAAATCTGGCTGAGCGAGGGCTCTTCCCCAATGGGCGTGTCTTGTAGCATGCGAATGGCCAGCGGATTGTACGCACCCAGTGAAATTAATTCGGCCAAGCCTTCCGACCACCAGACTTTGTGGCTGGGGAAATGACCAAAAGGCCCATAGCTGGCATAGCGGCCATCCAGATAGTGAATGTACTCGTGCTCCAGGTTCCAGACGGCAAAGGGCTCCGCCTGCCAGAATTGTTGAAAGGCAAAGAAACGGGCTTGATTGTCCGGATTGCTCGGTGTGCCCTCGAGGTACATGCCGCCATTGTTGGTGCGAATGTTAAAGTGCAGGGCGCCATAGAGATTGTAGTCACTGTAATCGTCGAAAATGATCACTTCCAGGCGGTCATTCCAGTCGTTGGCCACCGGCTGACGGCCGGTAGCCAGCAACTGATGAAAATCGTCTTCCTGGGCCATCATTTGCTGGCACAGTTGCTGCAACTGCTGGTTGCTGATGCTGCGGTAGCGAATGACCAGACCATCATGGCAGAGGTGCTGATGGGGCAGGGCTTGCTCCAGCGGGGGTAAGACACACCAGTCGGCAAACTCCCCCTGGCAATTGTCCCTTACCCGAAAGGAGTTGGTGAGGTAGCGCCAGCTAAAGAGTTGCTGTTGCTGCTCTTTGCTGAGTTTGGGGTGCGTGTGCAAGGCTGCTATCACCGCATGATCGAGCGTTTTCTGTGCCTCCTCTGGCAGCAAAAGATGCTGGTAGGCCAATAACCAAAGCAGGTGTTCCAGTTGCCAGTCACTGGCCTGTGGTACCAGCGCCAAAACAGGCTCGTGCCATTCGTTTTGGTTCAATAGCTGTTTTAAATCCTCCTGGTTGCGGGCATCGAAAGCCAAAAAAGCCTGGGCGCGGATGGCTTCCCACCAGGCGTAATCTGCTGCCAGTTGGCCATTGGGGAGCTGGCTGGTGATTTGGCTTAGTGTACCGAGTAGCTCCAGCCGTTTTGTGGCATCTTCGGGCGGGTAGCGGTAGCTCAGCACACTGAATTGCTCTTGCCAGCGCCAGGCTTGAGGTTGGGATTGAAAGAAGCCGGGCTGCTGTGAGAGTTGTTGCAGCAGTGGATAGATGGCAGCCCGTGTGACCGTATTGAGTAATTGCCAGGAAGGCTGATAAGAAAAGTTACGTAAATAGTTGAGCTCCTGCTCCAGTGATGTTGGCGGCATTGCTGCTTGTGCCAGCTGCTGCTGGCTTTGCTGAATAAGGGTCAGAAACTCAGATTCTGAAGAGGGATTCGCCGCAGCAGGTAAAGCCAGGGCTGCTACCAGCCAGCAAAGAGCGGTGAAACAAACTGGGGAATGCATGGGAATTCTCCGGAAAAAAGCTCCTGGCTTGCGCCAGGAGCAAACAGACAA
>ERZ869909.272-NODE-272-length-72832-cov-11.147124_pt1 | contig 72832 bp, 66 predicted proteins | sample MGYA00520892_ERZ869909 | MGnify/ENA primary metagenome ERZ869909 (study PRJEB32215, sample SAMEA104723947) | bioreactor metagenome | biome: bioreactor; feature: anaerobic bioreactor; material: water | place: China | collected 2015-03-12 ...
GCGACAAACCCCCGATACTGCTCCGGAAGCTCTCGCAAAGCTTGTTCCGCTTGCTGTTGGGTGGAGAAAACAGCAAAAACGCAAGCTCCGGTCCCCGTCAATCTGGACGGAGCGTATTTTAGCAACCAGTCGAGGGCGCTGGCAACCTGCGGATAAAGTGAACGGACCAATTTTTCGCAGTCGTTGTGATGTTCTAACCAAGCTAAATCCGAGCAATGCCGTGCAGGGTCTAGTAATTTCGGGGTTGCTCGCGGTAACTCGGCGTGCCGAAATATTTCTGCAGTACGGACATGAACGAGTGGATGAACGACCAAATACCAAGCTTCAGCTGGGGCTGCTGGGGAAAATTGCTCGCCAACACCACGGGCAAAGGTTGCCTGGCCATGAATAAATACAGGTACATCTGCACCCAAAGTTAGGCCAATTGCCGCCAAATGTTCGAGGCTTAATCCGAGTTGCCAAAGTTGATTCAGCGCCAGTAATGTCGTCGCTGCATCAGATGAGCCGCCGCCGACACCGCCGCCCATTGGCAATTGTTTATTCAGATGAATGTCAACACCAAGGCTCGGATTGGGGCGAAATGGTAAGAGCTTTTCTGCCGCTCGATAAATCAAATTATCGTGCAGCGCGATCGACACGGCAGCGTTACTTTGGATACGCACGGCGCCAGTGTCATTGCAGGTAAAGCAGAGTTCGTCCGCTAAAGTTAAAAACTGAAAGAGTGTTTCCAGTTCGTGGTAGCCGTCAGCGCGGCGGCCGGTAATGTGCAAAAATAGATTCAGCTTTGCCGGTGCAGGTAAAGTGAGCCGCTCCATTAGTCAGCCACCCCATGATCTGAAGTTTGAGACAACTGTTGAACGTCACGCCAGCGGCTTACGGTCATGCGTACACGCAATTGATTTTGCTTGGCTTCAATAAAATGTGGCAATAACACAGACGTGCCGTTGGTGGTGACGAGTTGGTAATCACCCAGTAAAACTTGCCAGCGTTCTTCGCCACCTGACCAGGTCGGATAACTGGCTTGGTAGTAGGCAAGTGTGCCATCTGGATACCACAGTTGCTGGCTCAGGCGGACGTCAGGTTGCTGGCCAAGAATGGCGCTTTGTAGGAGTTCAAAAGGAATGATCATACCGGTGTGTTGCCACAGTAACGTGGTTAAATCATCGCCGCGATAAACATTGCCTTGGCGGTCAATAAAACGGCTCTCACTGAGGTCCTGCTCGATCCGCGCTAAGGTACCCCCTAATTGGTGGAAGAGGCGAAAAGAAGTTGTATCTTTGCCGTGATTCCAACTGTAACGTCCGGAGTCACGATTGCCTTCTGCATCATCAAAAAACGCAACCTGACCGGTGAGTTGAAACATGCTGATTTGCGCTAACTGAGCCTGATGTTGCTGATGGAGGCGCGAGTCTATTTGACTTGCACGCAGTGTGTTGTCGATACTCGGTGGGCGAGTGGCACATCCTGCTAAAACAAATACGAGTAGTAACAAAGCTAAACAACGGAGCTGGAATACCGGCATAAACACTCCAAGCGCGAGTAAAAATGAAAAAATGAGGCTCGAGCTGGCCATTGTAGGCAGATTTTTCCGTTAATGCTATGTTCCTACGGTGCTTTAATTGCAGGCGTAACTCGCATACAATAGCGGCCATTCGGTTTAGTCTGCGACGGTTCCTTATTTGTGCATCAGTGTAATTTACCGATGCTTTGTCGCTCGTCGCTACAATGGCGTAGCCAAGGTTTTCAATTTCAGCTTTTATGAGCATTTTAGCTTTAGGCGTTAATCATAAAACAGCATCCGTCGATATTCGCGAACGCGTTGCCTTTCAGCCCGAGCATTTAGAGCTTGCGCTGAAGTCATTGGTGCAACAAGGGCGCGTCAGTGAAACGGTGATTGTGTCGACCTGTAATCGAACCGAACTCTATTGTCATGCGGACGCCAATGAGGTTGATGCAATCGTCGATTGGTTAGCAACCTTCCATTCAGTTCCCAGCGACGAGTTGCGCAAATATATTTATCAGCATGCAGACGGTGCGGCGGTGAATCATTTGATGGCTGTGGCTGCGGGTCTGGACTCATTAGTGCTCGGTGAGCCGCAGATTCTTGGCCAAGTGAAGCAAGCGTTTCAAAATGCCCGCGATGCTGGCACGGTCGGGACTGTTTTCGAACGTTTATTTCAGTCGACGTTTGCAGCGGCAAAAGTGATTCGTACGGAGACAAACGTCGGTCAGAATGCAGTCTCTGTGGCGTATGCGGCGGTTAATCTGGCGAAGCATATTTTTAGTCGACTCGAGAAAACCGAAGTTTTGTTGGTCGGTGCGGGTGAAACCGCAGAATTAGCAGCTCGCCATCTGCGTGTGCAAGGGGTAAAAACCTTGCGAGTGGCTAATCGTACTGTCGCTCGAGCGGAAGAGTTGACCCGTTTAGTGGGCGGTGAGGCCTATGCCTTATCGAGTTTGCCGGAATTGTTGCCCAAGTCCGATATTATTATTAGTTCAACGGCAAGCCCTGTGCCGATTATCGGTAAAGGCTTGGTCGAAAGTGCAATTAAAAAACGCAAGCACAAGCCTATGCTGCTCGTGGATTTAGCCGTTCCGCGGGACATTGAAGAGCAGGTTAGTGCGTTAGACGATATTTTCTTGTATACCGTGGACGACCTCCAGTCGATTGTCAGTCGTAATATCGAGCAGCGGCAGCAGGCTGCAGCGGAAGCCCGCGATATTATTGCTAAATATGCCGACGACTTTAATGCATGGATGGAAAGCTTAAATAGTGTCGATTTAGTGCGTCACTACCGTCAACAAAACACCGAGATCGCTGAACAATTGAAAGGTCGTGCGCTGGCGGCATTGCAAGCAGGCAAAGCACCGGAACTTGTGGTGCAAGAGCTTACCCAGCGCTTGACTAATACCTTAATGCACAAACCAACCCGCGCTATTCAAGACGCGGGAAAACAAAAAGACTTGTCGGCATTGGCCGCATATCAGAAATTTATTAACGAAACTGGACAGGAATAATTAATGCTTAAAGCCTCTTTAGTAAGCAAATTAGAAAGCTTGCTTGAACGCCACGAAGAACTCGAGGTTTTGCTTGGCGATGCCGCCATTATTACCAATCAGGACAAGTTTCGTGCACTGTCGAAAGAATATGCCCACCTCGAGGAAACCGTAAAATGTTTCCGTGCTTACCAGCAAGCCGCTGAAGACCTCGCCACAGCGCAAGAAATGCTCGCTGAAGGCGATGCCGAAATGCGTGAGCTGGCCGAGGAAGAGGTCGCTTTAGCAAAAGAGACGCAGGCTCGCTTGACCGATGAACTGCAAATCCTCTTGTTGCCGAAAGATCCCAACGACGATCGGGCCTGCTATGTGGAAATTCGTGCTGGCGCCGGCGGTGATGAAGCGGCGATCTTCTCGGGCGACTTGTACCGGATGTATAGTCGCTACGCAGAGCGCAACGGCTGGCGTGCGAATATCATCAGTGCAAACGAAGGTGAGCATGGCGGCTTTAAAGAAATCATTGTCCATATGCAAGGTGACGGTGCTTATGGGCAAATGAAGTTTGAATCCGGTGGGCATCGCGTTCAACGGGTACCTGAAACTGAGTCGCAAGGCCGGATTCACACCTCCGCGTGTACGGTCGCGGTATTACCGGAAATCCCTGAAGCCGAAGCGATTGAGATCAATCCAGCGGATCTCCGCATCGATACGTATCGAGCATCAGGTGCGGGTGGCCAGCACGTTAACCGAACGGATTCAGCGGTACGTTTAACGCACCTACCGACGGGCGTTGTGGTGGAGTGTCAGGACGAACGGTCACAACATAAAAACAAGGCTAAAGCGATGTCGGTCTTGGTGGCGCGCTTACAAGCCGCTGAAGACGCCAAACGTCAGGCCGAAGAAGCAAGTACACGGCGCAGTTTGGTCGGCAGTGGTGACCGTTCAGAACGGATTCGTACCTACAACTATCCGCAAGGTCGCGTCACCGATCATCGCATTAACTTGACCTTGTATCGTCTTGATGAAGTGCTTGAAGGTTCACTTAACTTATTGCTTGAGCCGATCATTCAAGAACATCAGGCTGATCAGTTAGCCGCACTTGCCGGTCAAGGCGAGTAACTGCGCTGAGTATGCAAATCCAAGCACTCTTACGTGATGCGACAGCGGCCTTGACCGCTGTCGGCTTTGATACAGCACAACTTGACGCGCAAGTTCTCCTCATGCACGTCCTCGAAGTTCCGCGCAGTTATTTATATACGTGGCCAGAAAAAGCTCTGAATGCTGCACAACTTGAGCACTTTCAACAACTGTTAGAACAACGTCTAAGTGGTGTGCCAGTCGCTTACCTGACCGGTTTTCGGGAGTTTTGGTCGCTTGATTTTGCCGTATCAGCGGCAACATTAATCCCGCGACCCGATACCGAAGTATTGGTTGAGACGGCATTGCGTCTGTTAGCAGATAAACCGGCTCGCGTGTTGGAATTAGGTACAGGTACTGGGGCGATTGCCATCGCTCTAGCCAGTGAACGGCCGGACTGGTTTGTCACCGCAGTTGATGTGGTACCGGAAGCGGTGGCTCTGGCCCGCAAAAATGCCGAACGATTATTGAATGATGCGCAACGGTCGCAATTTCAGGTCCTGTTAAGTGATTGGTTTTGCGCCGTAGACAAGGAAAAGGGGTTTCAATTGATCGTCAGCAACCCGCCTTATTTAAGTGCAAACGATCCGCATTTAAAACAAGGTGATGTGCGTTTTGAACCGCACTCTGCGTTGGTCGCTGCCGCTGACGGCTTGGCCGATTACGACACAATTATTGCTCACTCGCGTGATTATTTGAGCACCGACGGTTGGTTGCTTTTTGAGCATGGTTACCAACAAGGCGCGACACTGCGACAACGACTAGCCGATGCAGGATTCAGCCAGATTCAAACTTGGTCAGACTACGCCGGTTTGGAACGGGTTACCGGTGGCCAAAAAACTTTGCAAAAAACACCAATCTAACAGCGCTAACCTCATTTTATTTGCTATCCTATGACATATTGAAAAGAATAAGTATGTTATATGGTTAGCTGACTTTTTGTCTGCGTGAACCGGAAGTACCACGATGAGAAAGGATACGCCCCTATGAACGATCATTTTCTATTTGCCGATGAACCTGTGCCATCTAAAGATGCGCTAAATGAGCGATGGAAAATCTTGATCGTTGATGATGAGCCGGAAGTACATGCGGTCACACGCCTTGCTTTGAGTGACTTTAAATTTTTGGGGCGACAACTTGAGTTTTATAGCGCGGAGTCCGGTGAAGAAGGCTGTCGCCTGATGGAAGAGCATCCAGATGCCGCCATTATTTTGCTCGACGTGGTGATGGAAACCGATGATGCTGGTTTGAAAGTCGCTAAATACATCCGTGAAGACCTCGACAATCACTTTACCCGAATTATTCTTCGCACTGGCCAGCCTGGGCAAGCGCCCGAGCGCACGGTCATCATCAATTACGACATCAATGACTACAAATCAAAAACTGAACTTACGGCGCAAAAACTGTTTACAGCGGTGATGTCGAGTCTACGCTCATATCGCGATATTATGTCGATTGAACATAGCCGCCGTGGTCTTGAGAAAATTTTACACGCCACGACGGATTTGTTTTGTGAGCAATCCATGGATCAACTGGTTGAAGGCTTGGTTCAGCAATTGAGTTGGCTAATTGGCGGCGCGCGCCAAGTCTTGTATGCAGAAGTTGACAATGAACAAGGCACCAAAGGGATGACAGTGCGAGCCGCATTTGGAGAAGAAGCTGAAGTCGTGCTTCACCGTTCAGTGAAAGCCGCTCTGCCAGTCTCTGCGTTACGCGAATTGGAACAGGTTATTGAGACGCGAGCGGCTTACTTTAGTGATGATCTAGCCTTGGTGTATTGCCAAGCTGGGGCAAAACTCGGTGGTTTATTGTGTTTGAGCGGTCTTGCACGACCGTTGAATGAAAAAGAGCAGGACTTACTCAATCTCTTCGCTCAACAAATTCAACTCGCATTGAATAATGTCTTGCGCGAACAAGATACGCAGGACTTTATTCGCCGCGCTTTGGATCATGCTTTGGAGCTTGAGCGCGATCACTTGTTTAGTGAAGACAAGCAACTCCATCCAGCCGCAAAAGTAGCGGTTCTGTTAGCGCAAACGCTCGATATTCAAATAAATCGACATGAGCAGGTTGCACTAGCCGCCATGGTCGCTGCGCTCCTTGCTCCCTACAGTGCGGTCGAAGAAGGCGAGGAACGGACCCAAGCACGCTTAGCGTATGAACGCTTGCATCGCGTCTTGCGCGGCTTTCATAGCGATAATTCAGATATTCTTAAACTGGTTTTACAGGCGACGGATGCTCGCTTTGAACGCTACGATGGGGCCGGCTTCCCAGGCCTTTTGAGCGGTGATCAATTTAGTTTAGAATTACAGCTGATTGTTTTTGTGATGCAAGTTTTTGCTGTGCAGAGTCAAGGAAGCTCGTCACAGCAAGCACTGCAGAAGGTTCTGGCGCATGCGCCGGGATGCTTTTCCGACAACTTTGTAAAAGTCATACACGATCATCGCGGTTTACTGCAGGAGCGTTTGCTCCGTGCCGGTGATCATTCCTAATTGTAACTGAGACAGCACACATGAAAGTAAATCAGGTACAGGTTGCTGACATTGAAGTCTGTAACGACAAACCATTTGTCCTTTTTGGCGGCATGAATGTTTTAGAAAGCCGAGATCTTGCGATGCAAGTCGCGGAAACCTATGTTGAAGTCACCCAACGCTTAAATATTCCCTATGTGTTTAAAGCCTCTTTTGACAAAGCGAACCGTTCGTCGATTCATTCCTTCCGTGGACCTGGTCTCGATGAGGGATTAAACATTCTGGCTGAAATTAAGCGTGAATTTAATGTGCCGGTGATTAGTGATGTGCATGAACCGTGGCAGGCAGCCCCCGCAGCAGAAGTGATTGATGTACTGCAGTTACCAGCATTTCTTGCGCGGCAAACAGACCTAGTTGTGGCCATGGCAAAGACGGGTGCGGTGGTTAATATCAAGAAACCGCAGTTTCTTGCCCCCCATGAAATGCGCCATATCATGAATAAGTTCGCTGAAGCGGGTAACGAGAATATCTTGTTATGTGAACGCGGCTCGTGTTTTGGCTATAACAATCTAGTCGTTGATATGCTGGGTATGGATGACATGAAGTCGATGGCACCGGTTATTTTCGACGCGACCCATGCATTACAGCGTCCGGGTGGTCGCAGTGACTCAGCCGATGGCCGCCGAGCGCAAGCTGCTCAGTTAGCGCGTTCCGGTATGGCACTCGGCATTGCCGGACTATTCTTAGAGGCACATCCGGACCCTAATCAGGCCTTGTGCGATGGTCCCTGTGCTTTGCCACTGAACAAGCTTGAAGCCTATTTAAAACAGATGAAGGCTGTGGACGAGTTGGTCAAATCATTTGCGCCATTAGACACATCAGCGTCTTAACCTGCCTATAAATAAGATGCTTAACGGCCACATTGAACTTGCTGGCACTTCGAAAGTGCGTTAAATTCGATTAAGTTAAACGCATGTTTAAAATAAGAGGTGCCACTTATCGTGGTCAAAACGAAAGATAAAATCATTCTCGCTGCGGAAAAATTATTCTCCGAACACGGCTTTGAACAAACATCACTGCGCCAAATCACCTCAGAAGCAGATGTGAATTTGGCGTCGGTAAACTATCACTTTGGTTCGAAGAAATCGCTGATTCAAGCGGTGATGGCGCGTTACCAAAGTGTGTTTATGCCAGCATTGGATGAGCAATTGAACCGTCTTGCTGAGCAAAAAAGTTACAGCACAACCGATGTCCTCGCTTGTATTACCGCCCCCTTGATCGCCTTACGCCAAGTGCGCGTCGATGGGCCGGTCATTTATTTGCGCTTGCTCGGTTTTGCTTACAGTGAGATTCAAGGTCACTTGCGTAAGTTTACCATGACGCACTTTGGTCATGTGGTGCAGCGCTTCTTTGAAATGATTCAGCAGGCAAACCCACATTTACGTCGAAAAACACTGTTTTGGCGTCTGCACTTTAGCCTTGGTGCGATGCTCTTCGCTCAAGTCTCAGGACAGGCACTCAGAGAGATTGCCTTGGCTGATTTTGGCGAAGAAACGCAAGCTGAAGAAACCTTCCTCAAATTACTGCCGTTTGTCGCTGCAGGAATTGCAGCGGACGATCCAGAACCACAAATTTAGACTACAGTTAATATATCCACATGGTACGTTACATGATGTTCGGGCATTGAAGGAGTTGAGTTATGTCCATCTTTTTAATTCTACTAGTCGCAGTATTGATTATTTTCGGGGTTCCCGACATTCGTCGCAGCCTGATTTCCAAACCGGTTTTCCGCGTGTTTAAAAAAATTCTACCGCCAATGTCTGCAACCGAGCGTGAAGCGATGGAAGCTGGTGACGTTTGGTGGGATGGCGAGTTATTTTCTGGCCGTCCAGACTGGTTCAAATTACTCAACACCAAGCCGCACGGTTTTAGTGCTGATGAGCAGGCTTTCATTGATGGGCCGCTGGAAGAGCTGTTGGCCATGCTCGATGATTTCAAGATCAACACTGAAGGGCATGATCTGCCGCCAGAGGTTTGGGACCATCTGCGTAAGCATCGCTTTTTTGCCATGATCATTGGCAAAGAGTATGGCGGTTTAGATTTTTCAGCGACGGCGAATTCACACATTGTGTCACGGATAGCTACGCGCTCCTTATCGGCTGCGGTGACGGTCATGGTGCCGAACTCATTAGGTCCGGGCGAACTTCTTACCCATTACGGGACCATGGAGCAAAAGGAACATTGGTTACCGGCACTGGCGAAAGGTGATGAGATTCCATGCTTTGCGCTTACAGGCCCAGAAGCAGGCTCTGATGCCGGTGGAATTCCGGATACCGGCGTGGTCTGTAAAGGCACGTTCAACGGTGAGGAAGTGTTGGGTATTAAGCTGAATTGGAGTAAGCGTTACATTACCCTAGCGCCAGTCGCCACGGTACTTGGCCTTGCCTTCAAACTGTACGATCCGGATCAACTTTTAGGTGACAAGGAAGACATTGGGATTACCTGTGCTTTGATTCCGACTCGTCATGAAGGCGTCGAAATCGGTGATCGCCATTTGCCGTTAATGCAGGCGTTTATGAATGGCACTACCTACGGGAAAGACGTATTTATCCCGCTTGATTGGATAATTGGCGGTGTTAAATACGCCGGTAAGGGCTGGCGCATGCTGGTCGAATGTTTATCGGCAGGTCGCGGAATCTCACTGCCAGCGTTAGCCACGGCAACGGGTCACAATGTCCAACGTTTTACCGGCGCCTATGCCTTTGTTCGTCAACAATTTGGTTTGCCAATTGGCAAGTTCGAAGGCGTTCAAGAAGCCATGGGGCGTATTGGTGGCTTAAACTATAGTATTGAGTCGATGCGGCGGTTAACGTTGACGGCGCTCGACGAGGGCTATAGTCCGTCGGTGATTACGGCGATGACCAAATACCACATGACTGAAATGGGTCGCCAAGTCTTGAATGACGGCCTTGACGTGCATGCCGGCAAAGGCATTCAAATGGGGCCGTTAAATTATTTAGCCTCCAATTATATGGGCATTCCAATTTCGATAACTGTCGAAGGAGCCAATATTCTTACCCGTAATTTAATGATCTTCGGTCAAGGGGCAACACGTTGCCATCCGTATGTTCTGGCAGAAATGGAAGCCGCGGCAAACCCTGACGAAGAGGCCGGTTTACGGAATTTCGATAATTTGTTGATTAAGCATATTGGTTTCGCGATAAGCAATACGTTTGCGAGTTTTTGGCATGGTCTTACTGGCGCACGATTTGCCAATGCGCCAGTCGGCGGCGAAACCATTCGTTATTACCAGCAATTATCGCGCATGAGCCGTGCACTTGCGTTGTGTGCGGATGTTTCCATGCTGACTATGGGTGGCGACCTTAAGCGCAAGGAAATGATTTCCGCGCGACTTGGCGATGTACTTAGTCACTTATATATTGGTTCGGCTATTTTGAAACGCTTTGAGGATGACGGCCGCCAAGTCGCTGACTTGCCGTTTGTTCATTACGCCATGCAACTGCAGCTGCATTTAGTCGGCCAAGCTTTCCGAGGTTTCTTTAAGAATTTCCCGAACCCATGGTTGGGGCGTATTTTGTCAGTGCTGGTATTCCCTTGGGGCAACCGTTACGACAAGCCTGCAGATGTGTATGCGCAACAAATCGCTGATTCGATGATGGAGCCAGGTGTGTTACGGGATCGCCATACGTTCTTAAGTTATTGGAAAGACGATGAAGAGGACGTGACCGGGCACATGGAGCTGGCTTTTACCCACATGGTAGCGACCATTGAGTTATTTAAGAAGGTCTATAAAGCACAAAAGCAGGGTGTACTTGATGGCAACTTAAATGGCGACGCGTTGGTACAAGCAGCTGTTGCCAAGGACGTCATTACTGCGGAGGAAGGTGAAAAATTGGCGGTCGCTGAACGCATGCGTTTACGTGCGATAGCGGTAGATAGCTTTGCTGCAGAAGCCATGAAATCCGGGCGTTATCAAACGCAACCATTGCGCGGATAGCGGTTACCTCGCAATGAAAAACGCGGCTATCAATGCCGCGTTTTTTAATTGCTAAAATGGTTAGCTCTGCAACTTAATGTTCGTGACGCCATTTCCACAGGAGTGGATGTTCTTGCCACTGTTCTGGAATATCGCGCCGTACTTCACTGGGAACTTGCTCCGCACTGACAACTTCGCTGCTTACGCTGCTGCATTGGCCATTCAGAATGTGGTAACGTGCTTCGGCAAGGAGCGGATCGGCAGGATCACCCCAGTCACCGACAATCACATCGTTAGCTGCACACGTAGCTGGGAGACCATCAAAATAGTCACCCTCGCCATCGGCGTTGACGGTTTGGAAGGTTATGGCGAAGACAATTTTGTCGCAAATCGGTCCCGGTTGCTGCCCCACTGGCTTGCCACATGTAGGTTGACCAACGGTCACAACGTCAACAAAGGGTTTTAATGAATTAATCACCAGCTCAGACGATGAGCAGCTAGCTCCCGTGGTCAGAACATAAACGCGATCGAGGTTGAGACGTTCGATGCCCGGGCCTAAATCAAAGTAGAAGTCATCATCATTAAAATTGCGGTTATATTGATAGGTTAAAAAGATTTCCCCCTCAACATGTTCCCACGCCGCTTGAGAGCTCAATTGGTTAGCCACACGGACCAAACCACCGCCGTTGTAACGGAGGTCGATCACCAGCTCGTCGACGCCAATCAGTTGGTCATAAGCGTCGTTTAGGTCTTGTTCAGAGCGATTAATAAAGCTGTCGAAAACGTAATAGCCAACCTCTTTGTCACCCACTTGGAAGCGCTCGGTGGCCATAATAGTGTTTGTTTCAACTTGTGTTTTAGCGATTGTTGCGGAGAATTCATAGCCGTCGGGCCGACGCCACTCGATAGTGCGTTCGACGCCGGCTTCATTCGGACCGAAGACATCAACCCATGTCGCCTGACCGCGTGAAATCCGGTCAAACCAAGTTGCCATGCTAACACCGTTCACTGCGGTAATTTCATCACCACGGCGGACACCAGCGCGCGCGATTGGCGAGTCTTCGTAGACATAGGTAATTTGAATAACACCGAGATCGGTGCGATCACGACGGCCAAAGCCGAAGCCAAAAAAGACTGCATCAATATACCGATCTTGATATTCTTGTTCCGTTAGAATAAATGAGAAAATATCTTGCGGCACGCGCAAGGCGTCAAGCATTTGGTAAATCGTCGAATGACTCGCTGGATTGACATTGGTCGGCATGTCGTCAACCCACAGGTAACGATTTTGCATGAAATTCAGCAGTTGCTGATTTTGGCCAACTGCCGAGCATTGGGCATTACCCAAGTTGGGAGAGTCTCCGGTCAAGACTGAGTCACTGCCGCAGGCTGCTAGTAAGCCTGCACTTAGGGCGGTGAGGAAAAAGCGTTTCGCTCGATTCATGGCATTTATCTCTCTTGCAAAGTCTTTACAACATAGACCGCAAATCTGGTATAAGATTCAACGTTAGGCATGCTGCCAGACAACTTAAACATTGATAACCTCAAGCATAGTCACTTTTTATCTACTTGAAAATAACCGATTTCGTTCAATTCGCGGAAAACAATCAAGCTGATTATGCTGTAAAGATTGGGAAAAGTATGCAAAGTACAGGGATACTCTTAGACGTCGCTGGCACACAGTTGAATGCAACTGATGAAGCGATTCTTCAGCATGAACAGGTCGCCGGCGTTATTCTGTTCACGCGGAATTATGAAAACCCGCAACAACTCATGGCGTTGACTCAGGCGATTCGTAACGCGGCAGGCCGCGAGATTCTCATTACGGTCGATCATGAAGGTGGACGAGTGCAGCGATTTCGCGAGGGCTTTAGTTCGATTCCAGCCATGGCTACAATTGCTGAGTACTCGCAGAACCCAGCGCGAAATGCAGCTTATGCGCGCGAACTAGGTTGGTTGATGGCCAGTGAGTTACTCGCTTGTGGTGTTGATCATAGTTTTGCCCCGGTACTTGACCTGCATGGTCCGAGTTCGGTGATTGGCGACCGAGCGTTTGGGCCAACGAGTGAGGCTATCGTACCGCTGGCAGCGGCATTTATTCGCGGTATGCACGAAGCTGGTATGCGCGCAACGGGCAAGCATTTTCCGGGTCACGGCACGGTAGTGGCGGACTCGCACATTGATATCCCGGTCGATGATCGGCCGTTAAACGAGATTCTTCGCCAAGATACGCAACCGTTCATTGAGCTGCTGCCGCACTTGCAGGCCTTAATGCCCGCACACGTCATCTATCCACAAGTGGATCCTGATCCGGCTGGCTTCTCGACTTTCTGGATGCAGCAAATTTTGCGCCAAGACCTCGACTTTCAAGGTATTATTATCAGCGATGATTTATTGATGGCCGGCGCAACGGTTGCCGGCACAGTAAGCCAGCGGGCTGAGAAAGCGTTAGCGGCGGGCTGTGATCTGTTGCTGGTGTGTAATGATCAAACGCAAGCGCAGGTTGTGCTCGACACGGTTGATTTTCCGGCCAGCGAGCGCGATCCAGTGCAAGCATTGCGTGGTCAAAGTGCCTATTCATCGCTCGCTGAGTTGCAACAAAGTCAGCGCTGGCAGGACAGTCAGACACTGCTGACGGGATCATAAATTTATCGTAAAAAGCCGAGGTTTAAACCTCGGCTTTTTCGTAATTAAGTGGATCTTGTAAATGATGCGCTGCGAAAGCACCCAAGCGCTCACGGCAAGCACTACAGCGACCGCAAGCCAAGTCGCGGCCATTGTAACAGGTCCAAGTTTGGCTATAATCCAACCCCATTTTTAGGCCGTCGCCAAGAATCTCAGCTTTGCTCTGATACAAATACGGTGAGCGCACCGGAATGGCTTTGTAGTTGGCGAGCTGACTAACTTGATTCATTGCTTCAACAAACTCGGGGCGACAGTCCGGGTAGATGTCATGGTCACCTGAGTGCGCACCGTAATAAACTTCGTCTGCATCGATGGAGACCGCATAACCGATCGCCAAGGAGAGCAAGATCATATTGCGGTTCGGGACCACGGTCGCTTGCATGTTGGCTTCGGCGTAGTCGGCATTGGGGACATCAATATCGTCGGTTAATGCTGAACCTGCAAGTAGGGTATTGATACTGCGGATATCGACGATCTTGTGCGGTAAATTTAAGGCTTGGCAGACCGCTGCAGCGCTATCAAGCTCTTTACTGTGACGTTGGCCGTAATGGAATGAGAGTGGGAAGACCTCAAAGCCATCGGCAAGTGCGCGATGAAGTACGGTAAATGAGTCCATTCCTCCGGAATAAATCACCACAGCTTTGGGTTTTGCTTGAGAATTTTGCGGCATCTTTTGCTCCTAACTGGCACGGTCGCTTATACTAGTAGTCTAACCGAATCGAGATGCTGACAGAAGCAGTAGGGAACTTATGATTTATCCAATCAATGAATTGTTTGAAACAATTCAAGGCGAGGGCGTGTTTACCGGCGTGCCAGCAATTTTTATCCGCATGCAAGGTTGCCCGGTTGGATGCCCATGGTGTGATACGCAGCACACTTGGGATAAAAATGAGAGCGATCGAATTGACCTTGAGCAGGTGATTGTGAAAACAGATGCGACACCTCACTATGCGGACGTTAGTGCCGAAGACCTGTTAGCACGAATTAAAGCCCTGAAGTACACGGCAAAGCATGTGGTGATCACGGGCGGTGAACCCTGTATGTACGATTTAAGACCACTGGCAGCGGTTCTGGAAGCGGCTGGTTATCGTTTACAGATCGAGACAAGCGGCACGTTTACCGTGCTCACTAGCCCGCAAACCTGGGTCACAGTATCGCCAAAGTTAGATATGCCTGGCGGCTATCCCGTGCTTGCCGAAGCCATGCTGCGCGCTAATGAGATTAAGTATCCAGTGGCGATGGAAAAACATATTGAAGCCCTTGACCAGCTTTTGCTTGATTGTCCAGTACAGCCGGGCACGGTGATTTGTTTACAACCCATTAGCCAACGGCCACGGGCGACGGAACTTGCGATGAAAGTCTGTCGCCAACGTAATTGGCGTCTCTCGGTACAATTACATAAATACTTGTCAATCGCTTAAAAGACGCTTCGTCACTTTTCTTTTTTTGTACTGCTCTCTATGCTTGTGAGACTTGGCAATGAATGCCATGAACACACAAAGCTCATGGAGGGCAGTATGCAAACGTTCAAATCAAATCCTATATCCGCAACCCCGCGAGCGATAACCTTGGTTCGGCGGAACCGCTTAATTGGCCAGGGCATGACCGAATACATTGTGGTTCTGGCATTGGTTGTCGTTGCCGCTATCGGTGTTTATTCCTTCTTTGGCAAAACAGTGCGGACGCAAATGGCGGGTGTCGCTAAAGAAATCTCTGGGCAATCAGCACAACAAGAGATATCACAAGCAGAGCAGGCTGCCAATGCAGCCTCGACCACGGCAAATCAAGATTACGGTTTAGCCAATTATGATGAAGCGACGAATTCCGGCAATTAAATGATGCGGATGAGACATCGATCCAGAGGTTTTTACCTGTGGATCATGGCACTGATTGTCGCCGGTATGTTGGCCGCTGCGCTGTTAATCGTTGAGCGTACAGAGCAATTACAACGCCGCGCTGCCGCCAATCAAATCGCAGAATATGCGGCGGAAAGTGTCGCTGTTATCGCTGCGCGCGATCTGAATTTCAAGGCGATTACCAATCGCGCCATGCTCGCTAATGAAGTCGTTATTGGCCAGTTACTTGGGGTTTATACATGGTATGACATGGCTCGCGACAGTAGCGAGCAAATCGCTTTGTATAGCGCATGGATTCCCTATGTAAATAGTGTCACGCGGAGTTTATCGCAGGTTCTACAGCGTTTGCGCGGAACCGTGCAAACCGGTGTGCGTGGTTTGGTGATGGCGCAACAGGGGATACTCGGCATGCTGCAGCAGGCTCAATGGGTATTCCATCAGGCGAGTTGGCTCAGCTCGTTAGCAACCGCGCATCATGTGGTAGAGAGTAATGATGAAACCTTGCAGCTGCATTTGCTCAATCATCAGACGTTATTGGATATTGAAGGACTTTGGCTTCGCTTTCAGGAACGTAGTGCCGGAGCTGCAGCAGACGATGACTACGTGCGTATGGTGCAAGCGAGTCAGGATCCGTTTTCACAGCGGCGTACCTACCGCTGGTTTGATGTCGGGGTGATGCACGGCAGAAAAGCAGGTGGTAGCGATATTAAGCGAATACAACAACGGATTGAGTGGCAAAGCGTCGATACCTTGTCGATTCATCAAAATCTACTCTTTAGCGGTTCGGAAAGCTGGTTGGGTGGCAGTTCCGGATATTTTTCACAACGACTACCGAGCCGCGGGCGAACGCCGGGATTTGGTGAGAGTTACCGGTACAATCGACGCGCAAGCCAACGAGCCGGACGCCTGGGTAGTGCGATGGGAAGCGGGCACACAGTGCCACGTTTTTATCGATTAAAAGAAGAGCAAAGCGCGCCGCAGATTACCTTAGTGGTGCGTTCTAAGCCCGACACCACAGGTTCACCGGTGTGGGGGGCAGGACGTGCTGAGATTTACTTCTCGCGACCGATGGACTGGTGGCCTCGACGTGACCACCGCGGTGAATCGGCAAATCTGCATAACGCATTGTGGCAAGTGCGCGTGAGACCAATACCATTTTGGCAACTTGAATTATTAAGGATGCAATGATGAACAAGGAAGTGGGACAAGCATTACTGGAAATGACGTTAGCCATTAGCCTGCTTGCGTTGGTGACGCTTTACGGCGTACCTTTGCTGGACAAAAGCTTGCAGCAACGATGGCAGGGACAACAGTTATTGCCGATTATATTAGCGGATGCACCAATTCGGGCTCACGCGCAATTGCCGCCATTGACGCTGAGTGAGTATCAAGAAAGCTTCGAGATTCCACTCGAAGAGGACTACCAATTCGAGCTCGGGCAGTCACGGACTTATCCATTTGCGCAAGCAATTCAACCGATTTGGCAGTTACTCAGCTGGCAATCTAATTTTTCACTAGCTACGGATAATCTAGTGACCGCGACTTTACAACACCCGAGCAGCGACCAACCCTGGTTGCGATACAGTCGTCTGCATCACGCGTGGGCGCCACGTTCACTGGCGGAGTTGAGCAGTCGTCCGCAAGCGTTAACATCAAGTAATTATCTTAACCAACTGGGATTTCAGCACATTCAGCCGCTGTTGGCTTTGCTGCCTTTTGCCCGTGAGTTTGCGCCGCAGCAATTGCGCCTCGGTCACCTTGACTATGATGTTGTGCCCGCCCATGCACTCTGTCGTGGCAGTGCTGCGACCTGCTAGTTGGCCGAGGTGACTATGTATTCGATGGCGAAAATTATATTTTTTGTCGTAGTGCAAATGACAAATTCGGCTGTGGCCGCCGATCAACCTCGACATCTTCCCACAGCGTTAGTGGCGAGTGAAGTTGTGGATAAAAGTCGGGTGCTTGGACTGACAGTAACACTTTGGGCTCTGCAATCACCGACACTCGATTCGAATGGTGTAGCTGCAGCGGTCGCACGATATCGGCCTGATTGTTTGCAGTTACCTTCATCCACACCTTGGCGATTTGATTGCATGGGTCCGAACTACTTGCTGACTTTTCTTGATCATGGCCAGCAATGGTATTGGGCTGAGACTCAGCTACCTGTGCAAGCACTGCAATCCCACGATTTAAGTTGGTACGACAATAGCGATGTCAGTATCGACAACTTGGTTGTTGATTTGGCTCTTAATGATCTCTATCGGCGAGAACTTGAAATCATGCATCAGCAGGAGACAGATGTATTTCTTCATGAACTTTTTCAAGGCAGCTTTATTTTGAATTATGCGGTGCAAGAAGGACGCTATACCGTCATTGGCTGGCAAGCGGATGAACAACAAAGCTGGCTATTGAAGGTTCGAGGAACCCAGCCATGAAGACCTTTAAGCTAGATTGGAAGAATTACGGCTGGTTGCTAGTACCATTGGTGATCGGCGTGGTTGCAGCACTGATTGCGTGGTCAATAGTTGCTGACCATGTTGAGCAATTAGAAGGTGACTTAGAGCAACACTATCGACAAAGCTACCTTGCTGAACAAAGTTCCAATGCGGTCATTGATGTGCTTGTCGCGGCGAAAAATTTGCCTCCAGGTGCGCAGCTCAGCACAGAGAATTTACAAGTACGGGGGTTAAATCGTGACGCGTTACCGGCTGACCGGATCCCAGCAAATCGCGCGATGGATTACGTGGGGCGTTATTTGCGTAGTGATCTTGCGACTGACATTGTTCGCGGTAAAGCCATCCAAGAATTGCATTTGAGCGCCGTTGGCGGTAACCGATTGAGTGATCACTTAGCCGCGAACGAAACCGCGTTCAGCTTTCGCGTGGATGAAACTCAGCATCATGGTGGTAATCTCCAGATCGGTGATCAAGTGGATATTTATGCCCGGCATCCTTTCGGCAGCGAACTACTGCTGGCCGGGTTGACGCTCATCGCTATTGACGGAGAGCTGCGGGGGCAGAACACCGAGCGCGGCATTCGGCAAAGTAATGCGCTGCTGACGCTCGCAGTTCCGAAACAATTTTTGCCGCAATTACAGCATTCGTTGGAAGCGAGTCAGTTGCAAGTTCTTTTGCGTCATCCGCAGCTTGCTCATGGTGCACCCGAGCGGCTTGGTCAGGGCGTGGTGGAGTGGATTATGCCGAATCAGTCCAGTCGCCAATTTCCCATGCAAGTAGCTTATGAACCAGACCAAGGATGGTAACCGGTATGTGCAATTTTCATGATTTGAGAAAACGCGTGGCATGGCTTTGCTGGGCAGTCGTCGGTAGTTGTTTGTTGTCATTTCCCGGCCTCGTCGAGGCAACGCAAGGCGATACGCAAGGCGATACGCAAGCCGATACGCTCGTCATGGAAGTCGGCAGTCTTGAAGTGCTGACGAGCAAGCAACCGATCCAGCGTATTGCCAATGCGCGACCGGATATTGTCGAAGCCCGATTGCTTGACGAGCAGACCTTACTGCTCATTGGCTTGAGCACCGGGACTATCGACTTGATGTGGTGGAGTGATGAGGGCATTCCGTCGCGTCGGCGGGTTATGGTTTTCGCCAATGCAGATCACCAACTGCAAAGCCGCGTAAATGCAATCTTAGGCTCAACGGTAGACGAGTTGAACGCAGTACAAAGCGGCATCGAGCAAAGTTGGCAGTATGGCGATCTGTATCTTCATGGCACTGCAGCAAGTGCTCAATATCAAGCTTTGCGAGCACTGCAAAGTGAGTATCCACAATTACAATTACACGGACTACAAGAACTCAGCGAAACAGCGGAAATAATTGAGCTTGAAGTGCAGGTTTACGAGATTAGTCGACGTTGGTTGCAACAGCTCGGATTGCGTTGGCAACCGACTGCAGCGGGTCCTGTGGTCGGGGTACTTGCGGATGCGGTCGGTGGTGACTTTTGGCGTGTGGCGGCCGCGGTCGATCTCAATGTTGTGCCCGGTGATACGCAGCTCCTGCAAGAGCTAGCGCGCGGCCAAAGCAGTTATGTTGGCTGGATGACGAGTTTGCAGAGCGTTCTTCATCTCGTTCAAGAACGTGGTGCAGGTCAAGTTTTAGCGACGCCGCGTTTACGGGTGGAAAGCGGAACACAGGCGAGCTTTCTCGCGGGTGGGGAAATCCCCGTTCCGCAGTCCAACGCACTCGGACAGCAAGATGTGACGTTTAAAAACTATGGCGTACAACTGCAGGTGTCGCCAGTTCTCCTAGCTGACGATCAAATTCGTACGCATGTGATTAGCGAACTTAGCCACCCGGACATGAGTGTTGCCGTGCAAGGGGTACCGGGGCTGCGGAGTCGCCGTACCGAAACGACCGTCACCGTGAATGACGGCGAGACATTAGTGATTGCGGGCTTAATTAACTATGAGGAAAGTTCTGTTCGAAGTGGTCTGCCCGGCAGTATGTCAGGGCCGAATTGGTGGCAAAGCCTTTGGAGCAGCCATGATCAAAGTCAGCAGCAAAGTGAAGTAGTGGTGGTGATTACGCCACGCAATGTCAGTCGCCAGCAACGTCTTCACACTGCAAGAGAGCAACGCCAACAACAACTATTTAATCAGTTCCAACAACTGGGCTGTGCGGGACTGCGTGAATTTGGGGAGGCCCAATGAGCAGTTACGATACACTCTTAGCACGGACCGTTGCGACCTTAAACTTGCACCAAACTGATGTCCTCCAGCTCGATGATGAGGCGTTGCGACAGATGGTCTGCGAAGGCTTGAACGCTCAATTGCGCAGTGGTGAGCATTGGCAGATTGAGGGTACAGAAGCGGACTTGAGTCAACGTGTTATCGATGACATCGTCGGGCTTGGGCCGCTCGAAGGTCTTTTGCGCGATCCACAGATTTCCGAAATCATGGTGAATCGATTTGACCAAATTTATGTCGAACGCGCCGGTTGTCTGCAGAATAGCCCTTTATCTTTTCGCAATGAAAGTGCTTTGCGACAAGTGATTGACCGCATTGTTGCACCTCTAGGCCGCCGCATTGATGCCAGTTCGCCGATGGTGGATGCGCGTTTAGCCAATGGCGCTCGTGTCAATGCGGTGATTCCGCCGTTAGCAGTTGCTGGCGCTTGTTTGACTATTCGTAAGTTCAGTAGTCAGCGATTGACGATGAACACCTTGATTGCCTCGGGCAGCGTTTCCAGTAGTTTAGCGGCGCTTTTGCGATTAGGCGTGAAACTGCGCCGGAACATTCTTATTAGCGGTGGAACTGGTAGTGGGAAGACAACCTTACTCAATATTCTGGCCGATTCAGTGCGCGCCGATGAGCGGATTATCACCATTGAGGACGCGGCTGAACTCAAACTTGATCACGATAACTTGGTGGCATTGGAAGCTCGGCCAGCGAATCAAGAAGGGGCGGGTGCAGTAACCATTCGTCAATTAGTGATGAATGCTTTGCGTATGCGCCCAGATCGAATTGTGGTTGGCGAATGTCGCGGTGGCGAAAGCCTCGATATGTTGCAAGCAATGAATACGGGGCATGCGGGTTCAATGACAACCTTGCATGCTAACACGCCCCGTGACGCCTTGAGTCGCCTTGAAACCATGGTATTGATGGCGGGACTCGATTTACCCTTACATGCGGTGCGACAACAAATCGCTGGGGCGATAGATTGGATTGTACAAATTGGCCGCATGGCTGATGGCAAGCGCCGAGTTCTAAGCTTAACCGAGGTCAGGGGGCAAGCTGGCGATGTGATGCAACTCGCCGAAATTATCCGTTTTGAGTCCTGTTCGGGTCAGCATCATTGGCTGGGAGAGGTGCCAGAGCTATTTAACGAGCTTGATGAAGCGACCAAACAGTCTTTACTTGAGCAACTGCAGGCGCAGTGCCGACATGACTAAACTTGCGCTTGTGAGCATCGCCGTCGGTGTCAGTGTTGCTTGTTTAGCGGCCATTTTGGGCTTGGCAATGAAACAGGTAGTAAATGCATATCGTCAACATTATGAGCAGCAATGGCAAAATAATCTTACCGCACTTTTTCTCTTTATTCCCGTGCGCGAGCTGGTCGTGGTCTGGCTTTTGTTGATTTTGTTGGTGGTGATAATCAGCGTCTTCCTTACCGCTTCAATGTGGACTCTCACCTTGGTCTTATCGGCATGTGTACTCGTCCCATGGCGTGGCTATCAGCACTTGCGAACGCAACGGCATGAGCGAATTCACCAGCAGTTGCCGAGTATGCTGACCTTGCTGGCGACAACCTTACGTAGCGGCGGAACCCTCACTCAAGGGCTGAGTTTCGCAAGTGGCGAATTGGATCCACCGTTACAGCAAGAGCTCAGTGTTATTAGTCGGCAAATTCGACTTGGCCAAGGTTTGAGCAGTGTATTCGAGCGGTTTATCGAACACTACCCGTCCGATGATAGTCGCCGTATTCAGTTAGCCTTCGAGCACGGTCAAGCATTAGGTGGCAAGCAGGCCATGTTATTGGAAAGCTTGGCGCAGACCTTGCGCCGCAAACAGCAACTGCAGCAGCGGATTAAAAGCCTCAGTGCCCAAGGTCGTTTACAGGGCAAGGTGATGACGGCACTGCCGCTCTTTTTGCTTGCAGTACTTTGGTTGATTGAAACGCAAGCGATTGAGCAATTAAGTCGTCATCCGGTTGGCTGGACGTTGGCGGCAATCATGGCGGTCATGTTAGTGGCCGGACATTGGCTGATGCAGCGTCTTTTGAAGATTGACGTGGTGATTTAATGTTGGCGCTATGGCTAGCTTTGGCAGGGTTTTGTCTGACCTTTGCTGTGACTGTGGTGTTGATGAAGACGCAGGCCTGGGTGCAAAGCGGACAATTACGTCGCCGTCGGATTGAACAAGTGCGCTGTCAGTTACCAGCGACCATGGAACTCTTGGCGATGCTGTTATCAGCCGGATTGCCCTTAGTCTCGGCAATCCAACAGCTGTTAAGTCGAGGTGGCTCGTCTGCGATGAATCAGGAACTTAATTTGGTTATCGCTGCAATTCGTACCGGCGACTCAATGACCGCCGCAATACAGCGATTGCGTACACGAAATCCAAGTGCGGAAATGAGTATGTTTGCTACCATGGTCATTCAGTCAAGTCAGCATGGCGGCGCACTTGCAAACTTACTAACAGAGCAGGCGAACACCTTCCGACAAGGGTTGGCGGAGGAGATTGAACAACGTGCGCAAGAGCTGCCAGTGCGACTGTTGTTGCCACTGATTGTTTTTATTTTTCCAGCCACCATGTTGCCATTTGTTGGCGTGATAATCGCTAAGGTACTCTGGCCAAGCTGATGATGAAGCCCAAGGAGGGGACAATGACGAGTATGCAGGAACTTGATCAGATTCGTTTGCGCGAATACGGCGGCTATGCCAATTTTGCCATTCGACTCCATGCCCATTGGCATTTTGTCGGCTATTTACAAGTGGCGAATAGTTTTCTCAGTCGTCTACTGGGTTGGCGCCGATTAGTTCAGCAACAAGCGCTAGCTATTCCGCAACATCGCAGTGTTGGACTATGGTTGCCTCGTTGTCGCGCGGTACAGTCTTTTTTTATGCGTGAACCACTGCAGTTGGTCTGGCTCGATGGCGAGCAAAAGGTGCTCAAAGTCGAAGACTTGCTGCCTAATCGTGTGCGCTATTGTTGGCAGGCTTGCAGCGTCATTGAGTTACCGAGTCAAGCGCTCGGAACGTTGACTGCGCGGCATGCGGCGGTGAAAATGCTGGGGTCGAAAACCAGCGAGCAACAGCTAGGAGCGCACTCATGAAAGTTTGGACACTTGTTCTAGTCATGGCGGTTGCAGGCGTGCTCAGCGGTTGTCAGAGTCAGGCTCCCTTGCATCGGGATGCCGCAAATCAGCTCGAACAAAGAGCCTTAACCGCCTATCGTTATGGTGATTTATTAGCGGCGGAGAGCTATTTGCAACAATTGCTCGCAGTACAGAGTCGGGACGCCCAAGGCTGGCTGTTACTCGGGAATATTCAGTTACGGCAACAACGACTACATGCGGCACAACATGCTTATGAGCAGGCTATCACGCACGACGAATCGCTACTTTTAGCGCATCATAATCTTGCCTTGGTTTATCTTCGTCTGGCAACACAGACGCTCATCAACGGCCAGATTCAAACCGATGAACCTTGGCCGTTACTCGATGCGCTCTTGCGTTTGCAATCGCCACAGATTGATTAACGCTTGTCGTGTTTGAGGAGGCGCTCTTTCTGCCGTGCCCAATCGCGATCTTTAATCGTATCGCGCTTGTCGTGGGACTTTTTCCCGCGGGCGAGGTAAATTTCCAGTTTCACCCAACACGACTTCCAATACATGGCGGTGGCTACAATCGCGTAGCCCTCGCGTTCAACTTTACCAATCAAGGTATTCAGTTCACGTTTCTTGAGGAGAAGCTTGCGGGTGCGATCCGGATCACAGACAACGTGTGATGAGGCCTGACTTAACGGCTGAATTTGGGCGCCGAGCAAGTAGGCTTCGCCGTCACGCAGGATCACGTAACTGTCGGCGATGTTAACTTTACCGGAGCGGATACTTTTAACTTCCCATCCCTGCAACTCGATACCGGCCTCATACTTCTCTTCAAGGAAGTATTCATGGCGGGCTTTCTTATTGAGGGCGATGGTCGATGGTGGATTTTTTTTCTGTTTCATGCGTTCTATTATACGCTTGCCGTCGCAATAGAAAAAGAGTTAACAGAAAAGATGCACATCCTTTTTTAATTGGTTAGAATGCGCACCTTCGCCAATTGCTGAATTCTTGAACAAAAGCCGAGTTTGTTAAAAACTCAGGTTGAAGATAAAAGGACGTAGGTACCTGGATGCCACAAATTGAACGCAGCGCTTTAGTGCCGTATAGCTGCCGTCAAATGTACGATCTCGTCAATGATGTTCATGCCTATCCGGAATTTGTTCCGGGCTGCGCTGCTGTACGCGTGTTAGAAGAATCCGACACGACTATGGTTGCCGAATTGTCGATCAGCAAAGCCGGTCTTCGTCATGCGTTCACCACTCGCAATACCTTAGTGAGTGAAAATGAAATCCGCATGGAGCTGGTTCAAGGGCCGTTTCGGCATTTATGCGGCGGTTGGACATTTACTCCCTTAGCAGCCGACGCATGTAAAGTGACACTCCGATTGGACTTTGAATTCTCGAGTAAAATGTTGCAGTTCGCGTTTGGTAAAATCTTTCATGAAGTGACCACGCGCATGGTGGATGCATTTGCGCAACGGGCAAAGCAGGTCTACGGCAATGGTTGAACGTTTACTGAGTGTCGAAGTGGTTTATGGCACCCCGGAAAAGCAAAAGATCGTGCCGGTTTCGGTGCCGGCTGAATGTACCGTGGCCGATGCGATAGCTCATTCTGGAATTCAAGCCTTCTTCCCAGAAATTGATCTGAACGTCAATGCGGTGGGTATTTGGAATAAGACCTGTAAGTTAACGGATAGCGTTCGCCAGGGCGATCGAATTGAGATTTATCGTCCCTTGGTTGCAGATCCGAAAGAAATTCGCCGTCGTCGTGCTGAGCAAGCGAAAGAAGATGGGCGAGCTGACAAAGTGACCGGAGGCCGACCTGATCGGCAGCGGAGTAAGAAATAGATGAAGCTCTATGTAATGCGTCACGGTGAAGCTTGTTCACCAACATTGTGTGCCGGTGTGCTGCAAGCTGATCACGAGCGTGAACTGACTGCACATGGCCACCAAGAAGCAACGACGGCCGGTGAGTGGATAGCCGAACATGCACCGAAACTCGACTTAGTGATTGTTAGTCCCTACGTTCGTGCCCAACAGACATGGCAAGAGGTCGCTCATCATGTGAGCGCCGAAGTCATTGAAACATCGACAGAAATAACCCCCGACGGCGATGCCGAAGCGTTTGCTAGTGCACTGTTAGCACGCTTGCAAATTGAGCCAGCAGAGCACGTGCTCTTGGTTTCGCACATGCCTTTTGTCTGCTATTTAACCGCCTACTTAGACCGCTCTGTACAGCCACCGCTGTTTCCAACCGCGGGCATTGCCCAGTTAGATCTCGAACCGCTTGCCATGCAAGGTTTTTGGCAAGGCATGCATAGCCAAGATTAACTGTCGCTAATACGCAACAGCACCAGCAAGGCACCTTGACCACCCCACTCCAGAGGCGCTTGGTGAAAGGCGCGCACAGCCGGATGTTGCGTCAGCCATGCTGGAACTTGCTGGCGCAAGACGCCATGGCCAATGCCATGCACCACACACAAACAGGCAATATTTTCAGTTAAACAAGCGGTAATCGCTGCGGCTAGTTCGAGCTTGGCTTTTGCTTTGGTATAGCCGTGTAAATCGAGAATTAATTCGGGTTCATACTCACGCCGACGCAAGCGCTTAGCGAGGAAAGGCTCATCGCCCGGCGCCACCCATTGCATCGTGCCACTTGGTAGATGTGGTTGAAACTCATCGGAAAACGGATCGGTTGCGCGCTCTCGTTGCTCGATTTTTTCTTGCTTGCGGGCGAACACCTCGCGTCGTTTAATTTTTGGCTCCGGCGGGGTGATTTGGTCTTGTGTCAGTGGCTTGACGTCCGTCACCAAGGACTGAAACAACTCGATATCATCGTCACTTAGTGACGATGATGCGGGAGGAGACTCTGACGAGCGTTTTTTTACCATGGTTGAAGCCATTTCCAACTGAAGTTTTCGCGTTCCATTCCCCCTATGATACAAAATCATGCGTATAATAGTCAGCAAAGAATGTGATTGATTAATTTGGAGAGCGCACGTGACCCACGAATATGCCCAACTGACCGATGACCTCCTCACCATTGCCGATTGGCAACGTTATCTTGCCTCAGCACTGCACAATGCCGATGTTTATTTTGGTCATGGGGCTGCAGACGGTTGGGAAGAAGGAAGTCTGCTGCTCTCCGCGGTGACCGCAATGTCCTTTCCTGAACTTTTTGAGCATCGCGATTGCCGTTTAACTTTCGACGAAAAGACTCAACTTGCCGCTTTATTGCATCGCCGGATTCGTGACAAAGTACCTGCCGCTTACCTCGTGCATAAAGCCTGGTTTGCAAATTTACCTTTCTATGTCGATGAACGGGTGTTAGTGCCGCGTTCACCAATTGCCGAACTGATCGAAAACCAATTTCAGCCATGGTTGAGAGTTGAACCGCAACGCATTCTCGATTTGTGCACTGGCTCCGGCTGCATAGCTATTGCCTGTGCCTATGCTTTTGCCGATGCAGAAGTCGACGCGGTCGACATCAGCACCGATGCCCTTGCCGTGGCGCATATGAACATCGAAGAACATGGTTTAAGTCATCGCGTCGAAGCGATTGAGTCCGATGGTTTTAATAATCTCGACGGTCGCAAGTACGACTTAATCGTCACTAATCCGCCTTATGTCGATGCGGAGGATATGGCGGATTTGCCTGACGAATATCATCATGAACCGGAATTGGGTCTTGCTGCTGGCATTGACGGCCTAGACTTGGTGCGGCGGATTCTGTTGGATGCTCCAGCGCATATGACGCCCGGTGCATTGCTAATCTGTGAAGTGGGAAACAGTATGGTGCATATGGACGTTCAATGGCCAGATGTTCCGTTCATGTGGATTGAATTTGAACGTGGCGGCGATGGCGTATTTGTTATTTCACGCGAGCAGCTTGTTGAGCATGCTGAAACCATTCGTTCTGGAGGACGTTACGCATGAGTGCCAATACTTTTGGTGAATGTTTCCGGGTTACCACGTTTGGTGAAAGTCATGGCCCAGCGTTAGGTGCGATTATTGACGGTTGCCCGCCGGGCTTAGCCATTGACGAAGCCTTTATTCAAGCTGAACTCGATCGCCGTAAACCGGGCGCGAGTCGGTACACGACGCCGCGCCGTGAAGCCGATCAAGTGAAAATACTTTCCGGTGTCTTTGAAGGTAAAACCACGGGCACACCGATTGGTTTGGTGATTGAGAATACAGACCAGCGCAGCAAAGATTATTCGGATATTAAAGATCTCTTTCGCCCGGGTCACGCTGATTTTACCTATGCGCATAAATATGGCTTTCGCGATTATCGTGGTGGTGGGCGCTCATCAGCGCGCGAAACAGCGATGCGTGTTGCGGCCGGTGCAATAGCCAAACAATACTTAGCCCAGATGGGCATTCAGATTCGTGCAGCGATGACCCAAATGGGGCATGTGCATGCTCAGCAATTGAACTGGGATGCCGTGCGCGACAATGAATTCTTTTTCCCCGACCCAGACGGCGTTGCCGCGCTCGACGCGTTAATTCGCGCTCTAAAGAAAGAAGGGGACTCCATCGGCGCGCGGATTCGCGTGGAAGCGATTGGCGTTCCTGCGGGACTCGGTGAGCCGGTATTCGATCGCCTTGATGCGGATTTAGCCAAAGCGCTGATGTCGATCAATGCGGTCAAAGCCGTCAGTATTGGCGATGGCTTCGCGGTGGTTGAACAACGTGGCTCCGAACATCGCGATGAAATGACGCCAACCGGTTTTTCTTCCAATCATGCCGGCGGTGTTTTGGGCGGGATTAGCAGTGGACAAACCGTGATTGCTGAAATTGCGCTGAAACCGACTTCAAGCATTAAAAAACCGGGGCAAACCATTGACGTGCACGGTCAATCACAAACGATTAGTACCCATGGCCGCCATGATCCGTGTGTCGGCATTCGTGCGGTACCTATTGCAGAAGCCATGATGGCGTTGACCCTGATTGATCACGTGTTACGTCAACGCGCGCAAAACGGTGAGGTTCAGCATCAGTTTCCAACCATTACCTAAGCACCAGAGTTATCGCTATGACCTTGTCTACAGCTGATTTCAAACGCCAATGTCGGCGTTTGAGTTGGTCTTATTTCGGCTATTTTGCAGTGCTTGCTTTGATGGTTCCCTATTTGGGCGTTTATCTTGATGCCCTCGGTTTCGACTCGCGGCAAATTGGTGAGCTCATTGCCATTTCTACCCTCTGTCGAATCATCGGCCCGCCGGTCTGGGCCAGTGTTGGTGATCGCATGGGTAAGCTGCTGCCGCTCATTCGCTTCGGTGTGTTTGCATCGCTCCTGCTGTTATTAGTTCTGACCCAATTGGAAAGCTATTTTAGTGTCGCTTTGTTGCTTGGCTTGATTAGCTTTTTTTGGTCAGCCATTTTGCCGCAACTGGAAGTGGTGACGCTCAGTTCGCTCGGTGCGCAACAGCATTTATACAGTCGTATCCGTATGGGTGGGTCGATCGGTTTCATCGTGGTTGCCCTAATCACTGCGGAGATTCTTGCCTGGGGTGGCAAACAAAGTTTTCCGATTGTCGCGGCGATTCTTTTACTACCGCTCTTGTTTGCCGTTCATCTGTTGCAGGAGCCGCGGAATACCAGTACGACGAGTGAAGTGATTGATAACGAAAAGTTTTGGCGACGGATTCGACGGCGTCCATTCGTCATGTTCATGCTTTCCACCCTCATGTTGCAAATTAGCTTTGCGCCATTTTATGCATTTTTTGCCCTCTATTTAACCCAACTTGGTTATGCGCCCATGGCTGTGGGTGGACTGATCGCGCTCGGCGTTGCTGCCGAAGTGCTTATGTTTTTAGTGGCAGGGCGCACCGTCGTGCGTTATCCAGTGCGTTATCTGTTGATGTTTTGCCTAGCCATTACGGCAATACGTTGGGCTTTACTGTCACAGTTTGCCGGCTCGTTTATCTGGCTGGTTATTATTCAATTGATTCACGTCTTTAGTTTTGCCCTGCATCACAGCGCTGCAATGCGCTTTGTTCACCGTTACTTTCCCGCAGATCAACATAGTCGTGGCCAAGCCATTTATGTCAGCATTTGTTTTGGTGGAGGTGGCGCAATCGGTGCTTGGTTGGCGGGCTTAACGTGGCAACAAGGCGCGGGTGCCGAGCAGACCTTTTTACTCGCTGCTGCGGCGACCTTAATCGGCTTTTTGGCCGCAGCGTGGATGTCCGAAGCGGTGAACGACAGAAGTCTGGATCGGTGCGGTCAATAGGGTAGTAGTTGCGCGTTGAATTGGCGATAATCGCTGGACAATGAATAAGAAAATGAAGGGTTGATCATGAAAACAATCTTATCTGCCTGGTATCATCGCGTGTTGCCGATGCTACTGGTTTTAATGCTCCTGCCGTTGGCAGCGCCCAATCTTGGTTCAGTACAGGCGCAACAGCGACCATTGGAACTGACCGATATTATGCAGTTTCGTGAAATTCAGCAGCGGGTACAGACCGACGACTTGCGTATCATCGCATTCTCCGCGAACCCTGATTTTGGTGATCGTGAAGGTCACGTCGTGCGCAGTAGCGACGGTACGGTCTGGACAGTAGAACGCGGCATGCGTCCGCAAATCACCGCGCAAGGCGATTACGTTGTTTTCTTACAAGAACCCGCGTTGCTCGATCGTGAGCGAGCGACGACTCGTGACGAACGGCAAGCTCTCGTTCAGAACGCGGTTTTGGTGAATACCGCAACCGGTGAGCAAACTGTATTTGAGCATGTGAGTGCGACCGGCTTCGCTGGTGACGATCAGTTTTTCTATCTTTTACACAGCGACAGTTATTCGAAAGAGAATGGCAGTGAGCATGGTCAGCAGTTGCGTTTGCTGGATTTGAAGGCAAATGAACAAACCGTCTTTAATCACGTCGTTGATGTCGTCGCAGCGGATGCAGGGTCGCGTTTGCTGCTGCATTCTGTGCGTGAAGTCGCTGATGAGGACGCGGAGACAAGTAAGCAGGAACATGTTGTGGTGCTCTATAATCTTGCCAACCACAGCGGCAGCACCTTGGTCACCAGCGAGAAAAAAAGCGCGAGTCAGTTCAGCTTCAGTCCTGATGGTCAAGCTTTAGCTTTTTTAATGGCGGATCACGAAAGCGCTTTGGTGGAGACACCGCAAGCCTTGTGGCTATGGCAAGCAGGTCATGGCGCTGATGTGGTTAACAGCGATCGTCCTGACATGATTTTATCGGCGCATAGTCCGGTGCGTTGGAGTGACGACGGTGAACGTTTGTTCATTGGTCACCGCCCCATGCCTGCCGTGAAAACGGAAGGTCGGGGCAAACCTGAGTCAATCGAAGATTTGTACAATTTAGACCGACTGCTTGATGATCGTCGCTTACAAGTTTGGCACGGTGATGACGGTATGATCATGCCACAGCAGCGGCAAACCCATCGCCAACGTCAGCGGGCTACTGCTACGGCGGTATTGCATCTTGCTGATCGCCGTCTCGTGGCCTTAAGTGATCGCGTCGAAGAAAATGTAATGATTAGTGATAACGCAGCGGCGGTGTTGGTGAGCAACCAAGAGCCACATTTGCGTGACCGAACTTGGGATGGTTTCTACCATAATTTGTATTGGGTTAGCCTTGCCAGCGGCGAACGCCAGCGCATCGCTGAACGTTTGCCATCGAGTCAGCGCGGGCTGCTTTCGCCAAATGGTCAATTTGTCGCTTTTATGGCCGATAGCCAAATTCAGGTGTTCGATGCGCGCGATGGTTCAATTCGCACATTAGCAACGGATGTACCTGTGTCTTGGGTCGACGAAGAAAATGATCGTCCAACCGATCCAAGCCCCTACGGATTTGCTGGATGGCTGACCGACAATAGTGGTTTCTGGATTTATGATCGTTATGACGTTTGGCAAGTCTCACTCGACCATGACGTGACCAACCTCACCCGGATTGGACGTGACACGCAGCAGCAGTTCCGCGTGGCCATGACCAATGCCGAGGAAGGTATCGATGTAAGTCAGCCGGTGATGTTGCGGATGTATCATGAGCAGTTGAAACATTCAGGCTTCTATCAACTTGAAGTTCACCACTCGGAAGTTGCCAATCAACAGCAAGCGTTACTGGTTCGCTTAATTGAAGACCAGAAAACCTATTCGCTCGTTGCCCATAGCGACGACTACAGCAATGTCTTATTCACCGAGCAAGACTTCCGTCAGTTCCCTGACCTATGGATTGCACCGCGTGATTTCTCTAGCCGTACACAGTTGACTGAGATTAATCCGCAATGGCAGGAGTTCGTGTGGGGTAACGCCGAACTTGTTGAATGGGAATCAACTCGCGGTGAGCCATTGCAAGGCGTGCTGATTAAGCCGGATAACTATGATCCGAATAAGCGCTACCCGGTAATGGTGTACTTCTATGAGAAGTTCTCACAACGTCTTTATCAATGGAACCAAATGCGCGTCAATCATCGACCTAACTTCCCGTTTTATTTGGGCCAAGACTATGTTGTGTTTCTACCGGACGTCCATTTCCGCATTGGTGCACCGGGTCCGAGCGCAACCGAGTCGTTAGTCCCTGCAATCGAGAAAATTATCGAGATGGGCGTTGCCGATCCAGATGCAGTGGGTTTACACGGACATAGTTGGTCGGGCTATCAAGCTGCGTTCTTAGTGGCAGAAACGGATATCTTTGCAGCAGTTGTATCGGGTGCTCCGGTGTCGAACATGACCAGCGCATACAGTGGAATTCGTTGGGGAACAGGCTTGGCGCGTCAGTTCCAATACGAAACTGGACAAAGCCGGATTGGCGAAAGTATGTTTGCGAATCTTGAACCTTACTTATTGAATTCGCCAGTATTTGTTGCGGATCGGATTAATACACCGATGCTGATCCAGTTTGGTGATAAAGATGAGGCGGTTCCATGGGAACAGGGAATCGAGTATTATTTAGCGCTACGTCGCCTCGATAAGCCTGTTGTTATGCTCCAGTACGAAGGTGAGCCGCATCATTTACAGCGCTTCGCGAACAAGATTGATTACAGCATTAAGATGCTTGAGTTTTTCGACCATTTCCTCAAGGGAGAACCAGCACCGCGCTGGTGGCAGGAAGGGTTAGAGTATCAACATTATGAGTAGTAGGTATGTTGGCTGAAGCCAATACGGTTGCAAAACAACAAACAGAGTCACAGGCGGATCAATTGATCCGCCTGTTTAATAGTGAATTCCAAACGACCGAACAAACGGTACTGGTCAATGGTCAGCAGGCCGGTTTTGCCGAGCCTGTTTACTTACCGGCGTCGATCGCCGCGCGCCAGGTTCAGCCGTTTCATCGGATTATCTTTGCCCACGGCTTCGCCCGTTCAGCACTGCACGAGATTGCCCATTGGTGTGTGGCGGGTAAAGTGCGTCGTCAGTTTGTTGATTTCCGCTATTGGTACGCCCCCGATGGCCGTGATACTGCACAACAGGCGGCGTTTGAACAAGTCGAGATAACCCCGCAAGCAGTGGAGTGGTTACTGAGTCTCTGTGCCGACATTGAATTTGAAATAAGCGTTGATAACCTGTCCGGTAGCGAACCACCGAATCGTTTGGCATTTACCCAGCAGGTTCTCGAACGCGCATTACAACGTGCTGCTGACGCTTGGCCTCCACGAGCGATGCGCTTTGCCCAGCGGCTGTGTAGTTTTTATCAAACAAAATTCCCACAGGTTGAAGACTTCCAACGGTTCGGCGCGCAGATGCTTGAACGCGAGCAGCAGCGGCTGGAGGAGCAAACATGAGTGACACAATCTACACCTTCGGTTTGGTGATTAATCCATTCGCTGGAATCGGCGGTGCGGTCGCCTTGAAGGGCAGCGATGGCGCGGAAACACGCGCTGAAGCGCTTGCGCGAGGTGCAGAACTGCGTGCTCAACAGCGAGTGACGGAAGCCTTAGCTCTGATTCAGACTCACGCGCAGCAGATTCGTTTTGTCACGGCAGCCGGCGCGATGGGCGCTGATGTGTTGGCGGCGCTCGATTTAACCTATGAGGTGGTCTACTCGGCGACTGCGGAACAGACCGAAGCCGAAGACACGCAAGCGGCTGTGGCGGCTATCGCTGCAGCTCAACCTGATTTACTCATTTTCGCCGGCGGTGACGGTACTGCACGTGATGTCTGCGCGCAGCTCACGGCTAGCCAGCAGCCCGACTTACCTGTGCTTGGTATTCCGGCAGGCGTTAAGATTCATTCTGGCGTTTACGCCATTACGCCTGTTGCCGCCGGAAAGGTTTTAGCCCAGTTGCTCGACGGTCAGTTGACCACGCTGCGCGCCGCGGACGTGATGGATATTGACGAACAGGCGTTTCGGCAAGGTACCGTGCGCGCGCGGCGTTATGGCGAAATGCAGGTGCCGGGAGAGCTGGAATACTTACAAGCGGTCAAAATTGGCGGCAAAGAGTCCGACGAACTCGTACTAGCGGATATTGCTGCCGATGTGATTGAAGCCATGGAAGATAACGCGCTGTACATCATGGGTTCTGGCTCAACGGTTGAGTTTATTATGCAAGAGCTGAGCTTGCCGAATACCTTATTAGGTGTCGATGTCATTCAAAATCAGGCGCTTGTCGCCGCCGATGTAATCGGAACACAATTAGAAGCCTTAGTCGACGAAGCGGTTGCAGCAGGTCGCCCGGTTTATTTGGTGGTGACGCTGATTGGCGGTCAAGGTCATCTCTTTGGCCGTGGCAATCAACAATTAACGCCAGCGGTGATCCGCGCCGTTGGTCGTGAGCGACTGATTGTGGTTGCGAGCAAACGCAAACTGCAGCAACTCGATGGTCGACCATTACGGGTCGACACCGGTGATCGCGAACTCGACCAAGCTTTGAGTGGTTTTATCCCGGTGATCACCGGCTATCACGACCGCACATTTATGGCGATTGCAGCGATTTAAACTTAAAATTGACTAACCGGTAGGCGAACGATCAAGCCATCGAGCGCGTCGGTCATTTCAATTTGACAGCTTAAACGACTGTTGTCCTGAGGATCGCGGGCAACGTCTAACATACTTTCTTCAATGTCACCGACCGGTGGTAGTTTGTCGAACCATTCAGGGTCAACATAAACATGGCAGGTGGCGCAGGACATGACGCCACCGCACTCGCCAATGATGCCATCGATCCCTTGATCCGTAGCAGCCTCCATTAAATTTTGTCCGACTTCAACGTCAACGTCGTATTGACCGCCTTTGCTGTCGATAATGATTGCTCGTGGCATATTATTTTTTCCTGTTTGTTTCCAATCAAAAAGAAGCAGTTATATGATGGTATACTAACTTGCAATGAAAGACAGAATGCTAGCACAAAAGGAGCAAGCATGGGATTGCACGACCATCAAGAATATTTCGTATCCTGGGAGGAGTTGCACCGCGCGACTCGCGAATTAGCCCGTCGACAGCTGCCGGCCGAACAATGGCGCGGGATCATTGCGGTGAGTCGCGGTGGCTTGGTGCCGGGTGCCATTATTGCGCGCGAACTCAATATTCGCCTCGTCGAAAGTGCCTGTGTGCGCAGTTATGCTCACCAGTCGCAAGCGGCGGAGCCAGAGCTACTCAACCAATTAACCTCAACCAGTGACGGTGAAGGTTTTCTCGTGGTAGACGATTTAGTCGATACCGGCAATACCTTGCGCTTTTTGCGTCAACGTTTACCAAAAGCGAAATTCATTACCGTGTATGCAAAGCCGGAAGGCATGCCGTTGGTTGATGAATACGAGGGGGAAGTCGGACAAGACACTTGGATCCATTTTCCATGGGACATGCATTTGCATTATGTAGACCCATTAGCCGGTGAAGATCGTTAAAAAGACCCGTGTTGCCGATTAAAAAAAGCGAGTCATGCTTAAGGCTGACTCGCTTTTTGCTGAAAGTCAGAAAAGCTATTTCAGGTTTTGGATAAATTGAACCACGTTGTGAATCGCGAGTTTCTCTTTCTCGCCGCTGCGACGGTTTTTATACTCGACGGCTTGTTCGTCAAGGTTGCGCTCACCAATCACAATCGTATGCGGGATACCGATAAGCTCCATATCCGCAAACATCACGCCCGGGCGCTCTTTGCGATCGTCAAATAACACCTCAATACCAGCGGCCTTAAGGTCCGCATACAGCGACTCTGCAACTTCTTGGACACGTGCCGATTTGTGCATGTTCATCGGTAGTACGACGACTTGGAAAGGTGCCATGGCAGCAGGCCAGATGATGCCATTGTCGTCATGATTTTGCTCGATCGCAGCCGCAACAATCCGTGATACGCCAATACCGTAACAACCCATAATTAAGGTTTGATGCTTACCGTCTTCGTTGAGAACGCCGACTTTCATGGCGTCGCTATACTTAGTGCCGAGTTGGAAAATGTGACCAACTTCGATGCCGCGGGCGATATTCAAGTTGCCGTTGCCGTCCGGACTTGCATCGCCGGCTTTAACGTTGCGTAAGTCAGCAATTTCCGTGTAGTTGGCATCACGTTGCCAGTTAATATTGAAGAAATGGAAGCCATCTTCATTGGCACCGGCGGCAAAATCACTCATCACCGCGACGCTGCGGTCGACGATGCACGGCATGTTCAAACCAATAGGGCCAAGAGAACCTGGACCGGCACCAATAGTTGCGCGAATTTCTTCGTCACTCGCAAACACCAACGGTGAAGCAACTGCGGGGTGCTTGGCTGCTTTGATCTCGTTCAGTTCATGATCACCACGAACTAATAGGGCGACGAATTTAGCGGCACTTGGATCGTCGCTGGCTGCTGCGCGGACAATCAGGGTTTTGACGGTTTTCTCGATAACTACATCAAACTGTTCAACCAATGCTTTGATTGTTTTCGCGTCGGGTGTTGCCAACTTGGTCATTTCTGCGGTTGCCGGTGCTGGCGCCGATGCGTCTGCAATAGCTTCGGCTAACTCGACATTGGCCGCATAGTTAGAACTGTCGGAAAACGCGATGTCGTCTTCACCAGAACTCGCAAGCACATGAAACTCATGCGAAACACTGCCGCCGATTGAACCTGTATCGGCGATCACCGGACGGAAGTCGAGGCCAAGACGAGTGAAAATATTGCAATACGCGTCGTACATAGCCTGATAGGTTGTTTCTAAAGATGCCTGAGAGGTATGGAACGAATAGGCATCTTTCATCAGGAATTCACGCGAGCGCATGACGCCGAAACGCGGACGAATTTCGTCACGGAATTTAGTTTGAATCTGGAATAGATTCATTGGCAGCTGTTTATAGCTGCTTATTTCTTTGCGCACCAGTTCGGAAATAACTTCTTCGTGGGTTGGACCGAGGACGAAATCGCGCATGTGGCGGTCTTTCAGGCGCAGCAATTCTGGCCCGTAGTCTTCCCAGCGACCAGACTCTTCCCAAAGATCTGCAGGTTGTACCATCGGCATTAAAATTTCTATGGCGCCGGCGCGCTCCATTTCTTCACGCACCACTTGCTCAACTTTGCGCAATACTTTGAGACCTGTGGGGGTCCAAGTATATAGGCCTGAGGCGACTTTACGCACCATGCCGGCACGTAGCATGAGTTGATGGCTGATGACTTCTGCATCGGCTGGCGTTTCTTTTAATGTTCCAAGAAGGTACTGACTCGTCCGCATGTCATTTTGTCTCGCACAGATGGGGTGATAAATAAACGCGCATTCTAGCAGTCTGCGCGCAGGCAACAAAGTCTTTTATGGTCGTCATTCAGCGCTCACTTGCGTGACCGTCGCGATGCCATCTTGTACGCGCCACTTAATGTTGTAGTGATACAGATGCATGCCATATTCTTTTTGCCAATTTTGTTCACGTTGATAACCCGGCCGCGGGTCTTGGCCGAGGACTTCGCTAATCAACTGACGCAAGTGCGGATGCGCATGGGCTCGTCGTAATCCCGCTTCAGCCGCTTCGCTGAATTCAATCACCACACCCGTTGACGGTCGGTCGTCGGCAAAACCACCACGCGCGTTGGGAATGGCATCAGCGTAGGGCAGGTAGGGCTTGATATCAATAATGGGTGTGCCATCTAATAAATCTAAACCACGGACAATTAGTTCTGGCTTTGGGCTGAGTTGCACCTCCACCAGCTCGACCACCGAGAGGCCAAGCGCATTTGGGCGAAACGTCGAACGAGTTGCAAATACGCCTTTCTTGGCATTGCCACCGAGTCGCGGAGGCCTGACAAGGGGCTTCCAACCTTGGTCAGCGGTTTCATGAAAGACGAAGCTAAGCCAGAGATGACTAAAGTCTTCGATCCCACGCAAGCAGTCTGGGTGATGATAAGGTGCAACCAATTCAATGCTGCCAATGGCGCTTTTAACCAAGCCAGGTTGGCGCGGAATAGCAAACTTCTGACGATAGGGCGAGCGGATATAACCTACCGGCTCGATCGTCCACTGCTGCTCAGATACTTGCTCGCTCACCGCGAACTCTCCTTTCGTCAATCTGCTGGAAAACTTTGCGTATTTGACCATAATTCGTTGGTATTCGCTATGTATTGATTTTTTTGCTGTCCGAACAAAATTATAAATAAACATTAAAAACAATGAGATAGAATTTTTGGCCTAGGAATTGCTTAACTTAAACGGAGTGCTTAACTGATTTGAAGTCGACCTCAGAGCGACTTCACATGAAATAAAAAAGGGGAATGATCATGACACTTAATCGTTTTGCTAGCTATGCAGCTATCGCAATTTTAGTTCCGTTTAGTTTTGTTACCTCGGCTCAGGCCGCAGACGGCAAGGTTTCACATACATTTGATCTAGGAGGGATTGAAAATGTTGTGATTAATAATGCGGTCGGCGAGATCAAATTGCGTACGATTGAAGGCACCGAAGCTCAGGTCACGGTTGAATTTGAAGTAAAAGGCCGCGGGTTCTTTCGCCGTAAACCGGACGCAAGTGAGCAGGATATAGAGATTTGGCAACGTGGCGATACCTTGTCGTTGGGTTACAAAGAAAACAATGTCAATGCAGTTTGGACCATTCGCTTGCCGGCGGTACCGTCAATTGAATTACAACAAGGCGTGGGTGCTATCGATGCGGTGATTGGTGCTTCGAACTTTATTGCTGATTTAGGCGTGGGCGATATTAAAGTTACGGCACCGCGCGACAGCGCAGGTCATGTCGAAGTGAGCTCAGGTGTCGGTGCCGCGCGGATTAGCGGTACTGATGCGGTGGACAGTCGTCGGCGCGTGGTGAGTGAGAGTGCCGAAGCGAAATTAGCCGGCGATGCAAAAATCGAAGCAACCGTTGGTGTAGGTGATGTCGAAGTGAAATTACGTTAATGGTTGCCATATAAAAAGGGAGCGAAAGTCGCTCCCTTTTTTGCGATTAAATTTCGAAGCTTTCCAGCGTTCGACCTTTATCGAGTGCTTGCTGAATCACTTTTGGTGTGCGGCCTTGGCCAGTCCAAGTTTTGCGTTCGCCATTTGCGTCGACATAAGCATATTTTGCTGGCATCGGTTGACGCTTTTTACGCGTCTTGCTGCTGGCGATTACTTCGCCAGCTAATAGATCTTCAGGGCTTAACCCTGCTTCTTCCAGCTGCTTTCGGAAACGTTCGATGTCAGCGAGTTTCTCTTGCTGTTCACGACGGAGTTCGGCTTCTTCTTCTTTGCGCTTTTCAATGACGTTGGCTAATTTACTAGCCACATCTTCAAGCTCTGCAACGGTTAAATCCTTCGTTGCTGCATTGAGACGGCGAGCGTGTGTGAGAATGTCGGTAAAATCTTGCATAGATATTCCTGTAGCTAATACGTTGAGAATGAATCGTTAAATGACGTATTCCCTTACACTCTTTATTTAAATACCTTATTTGTATTTAATGACCGTATAGTAAACGAATAGTTTATTTCCTAACAATACCTTTCGAAATGAATTAGCTAAATGCTTACAAAATTAATAAAAGCCGACGTTGATTAATAAGAAAAAAGCCAACATTTCTAACATGTTGGCTTTTTAAAACTAAATAAAGTCAGTTTTATTACATGTTTGGGTAATTCGGCCCGCCCGTTCCTTCTGGAGTGACCCAGCGGATATTTTGACTCGGGTCTTTAATATCACAGGTTTTACAATGAATGCAGTTTTGCGCATTAATTTGAAAACGCTTTTCGCCGCTATCACTGGTGACCACTTCGTAGACGCCAGCAGGGCAATAACGCTGAGCGGGCTCATTATATTTAGTTAAATTCACCTGAATTGGAATAGCAGGGTCTTTTAATTGCAAATGACACGGCTGATCTTCTTCATGGTTGGTATTGGATAAATAAACCGATGAATTGCGGTCAAACGAAAGTTTATTATCAGGTTTTGGATAATCAATTACCGCGGCTTCTGCTGCAAGTTGCATCCCTTCATGATCAGGCGTGACGTCTTTCAGCGTAAAGGGCAACTTGCCGCCGAAGAAGTTTTGATCGAGCGTATTGTATGCACCACCTAACCACATACCAAATTTATGCACAGCCGGACCAAAGTTACGTGATCGATAAAGCTCGTCGTATAACCAAGACTGTTTAAATGCTTTGGTATACTCGGTTAAATCTGCGCCTGACTTATCGGCTTGTAATGCGGTAAATAATGTTTCTGCAGCTAATAGGCCACTCTTCATGGCCGTGTGATTACCCTTGATTTTGGCAAAGTTGAGTGTGCCAGCGTCACAACCAACGAGGATCGCACCTGGCATGGTCATTTTCGGTAGTGAATAGAAGCCGCCTTTGGCGATGGCGCGAGCACCGTAGCTGACACGTTTGCCATTTTCGAGCACTTTGCGAATTTCAGGATGGTGTTTAAAGCGCTGGAACTCGGCAAACGGGTTTAAATTTGGATTGGTGTAATTCAAATCGATAATTAAACCGACGAAAACTTGTCCACCTTCGGCGTGATATAAGTAACCACCACCTGACGCGTGATCTTTTAACGGCCAACCGGCACTATGCACGACCACGCCTTCTTCGTGTTGCTCGGCAGGAACGTCCCAAATTTCTTTAAAACCAATTGCATAATGTTGCGCAGTACTGTCTTTGTCGAGTTGATAATGTTCAATCAGCTCCTTACCTAAGTGTCCACGGCAGCCTTCCGCAAAAACCGTGTATTTAGCACGTAGTTCCATACCCGGCATGTATTCGTCTTTCGGCTCGCCATCGACACCAACGCCCATATCGCCGGTAATCACACCAGCAACGGCGTTATTCTCGTCATAAATCACTTCCGCGGCGGCAAAACCAGGGAAAACTTCGACGCCGAGCTCTTCCGCTTGACTCGCTAACCAACGGCACACATTGCCCATGCTGACAATGTAGTTACCGTCATTGTGGAAGGTTTTCGGAACCATGAAATTCGGCAGTTTGCTGGCTTGATCAGCATTTTTGAACATGAATATATCATCACGTTTTACCGCGGTGGTTAATGGTGCACCGCGCTCTTGCCAATCCGGAAATAACTCAGTTAATGCGCGTGGCTCAAGCACCGCCCCAGAAAGAATATGCGCGCCGACTTCGGAACCTTTTTCGATCACACAAATTTGTAGCTCACCGCCGTGCTCTTGATTAAGCTGAGCGAGCTTACAGGCAGTACTGAGTCCTGCAGGGCCTGCGCCGACGATAAGGACATCAAACTCCATACTTTCGCGTTCCACTTCATGGTTCGCCATCGCGGATACTCCTTACAACTGAAAAGACAGATTAAGATTGAGAAATTTATTCGATTTTAACCGATTTTAGCAGGAATTACGCCGTTTGACTGTGTCAAAAGCTTAGTAATTTCATCGGCCGGTAACGGCCGACTGTAGAAAAAGCCTTGCGCAATGGTACACCCACGCTCGATCAGGAAGTCTGCTTGCTCTTGATTTTCAACGCCTTCGGCAACGAGACCGATATCGAGGTTGTGCGCGAGGCTAATAATGGTATTGGTAATCGTCGCGTCGTCTTTGTCGTCCGGGAGATCTTTGACAAAGGAGCGATCAATTTTCAGCGCGTTAATCGGGAAGTGCTTGAGATAACTGAGCGAGCTGTAGCCGACGCCGAAGTCATCAATTGCGAGGGTAATACCGTGATCACGCATTTCCTGCATGAATTTGGTATGGCTTTGACTATTTTCAATCAATACTTGTTCAGTCAATTCTAACTCAACGTAGGAAGAGGGTACGCCGGCACTGCGGATCGCATATAGGATTTGATCGGTGAGGTCGGGAACCTGGAACTGGCGACCAGACAAATTCACTGAAATCCGTAAATCGGTAAGTCCCATATTACGCCATCGTGCTAGCTGCCGGCAGGCCTCTTGCAAGACAAACTCTGATATCGGAATAATTAAGCCAGAGTCTTCAGCAATGGGAATAAATTGCTCTGGGCTAATCATGGTGCCGTCTTCTTCTATCCAGCGTAACAAGACTTCGACGCCAATGATTTTCCGCGTCGTCATGTCCACTTGCGGTTGATAAAACAGCGTTAAGTTTTCTTTTTCAATGGCAAAGCGCAGACGTTTTGATAGTTCGAGTCGATTCGATAGTTCGTCATGTAATTCTTGACTATAAACATGCCAAGTATTGCGGCCACGTTGTTTGGCCCGATGCAGAGCGGTGTCGGCGTGACGCATGAGTGTTTCACCGTCTTCCTCACCCGTTTGTGTCAACGAGATACCGACACTACAGGTGACAAAAATTTCGTAGCCTTCAACGTCAAAGTGGGTGTCGAGTGCTTCAATGATTTCTTCGGCAAACTTCTCAAGATCATATTGGCTGTGCACCGCGGGTAATAGAATGGCAAATTCGTCACCACCGAGGCGAGCGATGACCGATGGGCCGGCTGGCAACTGTGAAAGCCTTTTTGCGACTTGCTTGAGCAACAAGTTACCAATGTTATGACCCAGCGTATCGTTCACTTCTTTGAAGTGATCGAGGTCGATCATCATCACACCAATATGTTTGGCGTTGGCTCGTTTTATCTGCAGATGTTGTTCCAATTGCGCGAGGATGGCGTTGCGATTCGCGAGCCCGGTTAAAGAGTCGTGCTCGGCCAAGTAGGCGATGCGTTGCTCGACTTTTTCCCGCTCTTCAATCTCGTCGTAAAGTTCGCGATTAGCTTCTTGTAGCATTTTTTCGCGGACACGACTGACGCCGAGCAAATAGAGCACAAAGGTCAGCAGACACGTTACCAACAAACCTGAGATGAAGACGATCAGAGGCAGATTACTTTGCAATTGCATTAAGCGTTGCGGTGAAGGCCACAGCTCGAATAGCCAAGTTTCACCAAATAGCTGAAACGGTTGGCTATGTCCCCATTTTTCACGTAATTGCTGACTATTGACCTGACGGAATAAGACAACGTCGTCGTCAACGCGTGAGACTTGGAACTCAGTATTCGCAGGAAGGTGGGTATGGCTAATGAAATGAAACAATTGCCGCATGCTCAATAGAGCCGCGTAGTAACCCGTTGGTTGCCGCTCTTGTTGCGGAATCACCAGAAGCAAATCCGCGGGGTGCTGGCTCAATGAATCGGCAGGGATCAGATAACGAATTCCATGATTAAAGCGTGGTAGCCAACTTAATGTGGCTGCGGAAACGGTTGTTTGTTCTTCATAAAGTGGATAACTATCGGTAATCACACCGTCGTTATTAATCCACAGGACGCGCTGAAAATGACTGTAGTAGTCAATGATTTCCGGGCCTTGTTGCAGCCAATTTTGGCCATTCGCTTCGTTGGTTGTAATCCAATTAAAACCGAATAAATGTAGCTGCAGTTCTCGGCGAATTTCTAGTTGTAACTGAGTGAGTTCCTGGCTGAGTTGCTGCTGTACGGCATGGTTATCGAGAATACGCAAAGCGAAGGTCATCGTTAACGTGATGATGACCCCAAGAATTCCTGCTCTGATCGCATGGCGATGCCGCTGAGATTTGCGCATGTGCACCCGAGTGTTTGCTTATTCTTATTATCTATACAACCTTGCCTGAATAAACTTCTATTGTCTACTGCTAACTAACTGAAAATAAGCTAGTTCCGTCTCAGCAATAAAGTCTATCCAAACAGCGGTACCACGTATTCTCGAGAAGCTATTTTGTTGTTATGACTGCAATTCTTGGCGGTCTCTGAAATAGTCTAAGGCTTCTGGATTCGCCAGCGCGTCAGTATTTTTAACGGTTTCGTTGTGAATTACCTGACGAACGGCTATTTCTACTATTTTACCACTAATTGTGCGCGGAATATCGGGAACTTGCGCAATAATTGCTGGCACGTGGCGTGGTGTCGCGTTGGCGCGAATTACTTGCTTTATTTCAGTGCGCAAGGTGTCATCTAACGCGATGCCTTCACGCAGTTTTACGAACAAAACAATGCGCTCATCATCTTGCCAGTGTTGTCCAACCGCAATACTTTCGAGTACCGCGTCTATTTTTTCCACTTGCCGATAAATTTCGGCAGTGCCAATACGCACGCCGCCAGGGTTCAGCACTGCGTCCGAGCGGCCATAAATAATCACACCATTTTCTTTGGTGAGTTCAGCGTAATCACCATGCGCCCAGATATTCGCGAAGCGGTCAAAATAGGCACTGTGATAGCGGCTGCCATCGTCGTCATTCCAAAAGCCGGTTGGCATACACGGAAAGGTTTGTTCACAGACCAATTCACCTTTTTCGCCACGCACGGGTTTGCCGTCATCGTTATAGACATTCACCGCTAACGCTAAGCCACGACACTGCAACTGCCCGCGGTACACGGGTAAAATCGGATTACCTAAAGCGAAGCAGGAGATAATATCGGTGCCACCCGAGATTGAGCTCAGGCACAGATCCGCTTTAATATCTCGGTACACATAGTCAAAACTCTCGGGCGCAAGTACCGAACCGGTCGTTAATATACTGCGCAGGGTGCTGAGGTTATGGCTATTGCGCGGCGTTTCGCCGGCTTTTTCCAGCGCCGCTAAGTACTTGGCGCTGGTACCGAAGACAGTAATGCCTTCTCGGTCGATGAGATCGGGCATGGCCGCCGGGGCTGGGTAAAACGGTGACCCGTCAAACAGTGCCAAGCGCGCGCCAATTGCTAAGCCAGACACGAGCCAGTTCCACATCATCCAACCGCAGGTGGTAAAGTAGAAGAGGGTGTCACTGCGGCGTAAGTCGGTGTGCAGCGCATGCTCTTTGATATGCTGTAGTAACGTGCCGCCAATGCCATGGACAATACACTTTGGTACGCCAGTGGTGCCTGAACTGAACATGATGTAAAGCGGGTCGTTAAAGCGGCGCCGGACAAATTCAAGTTCAGTCGCTTGCGGATCAAGAAAGTCTTGCCAGCGAATGCGGTCAGGCAAGTCAGCAGCGGCGGCGTGAATGTCGGCGAAGTTAACTTCGATATGGGTTTGTACTGACGGTAAAGCAGCTAAAATATCACGGACTTTGCTGCTGACATCGAGGGTTTTACCGTTATAAAAGTAGCCGTCCACAGTGAATAAGACTTTTGGTTCAACCTGGCCAAAGCGGTCAAGAACACCTTGAACACCGAAATCTGGTGAGCAGCTCGACCAGACAGCGCCGAGGCTAGTGGTTGCGAGCATGGCAATGATGGTTTCGATGCAGTTAGGTAGCATACCCGCAACTCGATCGCCGGCGCTGACACCAGCGGATTTTAGACTTGCGGCAAGTTGTGCGGTTTCGCTATAGAGCTCGGCGTAGGTTATTTCACGGCGATGCCCATGCTCATTAGTGAACACTAATGCTGGACGGTCGTCGCGGTAGCGCAACAGGTTCTCGGCGAAGTTTAATTGTGCCTGCGGGAACCACTTGGCGCCGGGCATCCGTTCCGCTTGCTCAAGGATGGTTTCCCCTTTATCACCAATAACCTTGAATTCGTCCCACAACAACGACCAGAAATCCGTTTTGTGGGTGACAGACCAGTCATAAAATTTGTGGTAATCACCGGCAAATGCAAGCCCAAATTTACTTTCAACCTGACGCATGTACTGGGTCATTTGCGCGTTTTCAATTTGTGCTGCACTGGGTTGCCAGAGAGGACTATTCACTTCAGACATGGCTTTTTGAATTCCTATGCGTTTTTGTTATATTTAGTGTTGTTTGCTGGGCCAAGGCTAAGCGCGCCGTGCCACGCTGACATTCGAGCGTGGTTTTGTGCCAAGCTCCGCACAAATGGCTTGGCCGGCATCAATGATTTGCTCTAAATCGACACCGGTTTCAATGCCCATGCCGTGCAGCATATAGAGTACATCCTCAGTGGCCACGTTACCACTCGCACCTTTGGCGTAAGGGCAGCCACCTAGACCAGCAACGGCGCTGTCAATCACGCTGACGCCAAGCGGTAAACACATAGCGAGGTTCGCTAAGGCTTGCCCGTAGGTATTGTGAAAGTGGAGAGCCAAGTGCTCCATGGGCACGGCTTCGGCCACAGCAGCAAGCATACGTTGTGCTTGAAGTGGCGTACCCACACCAATGGTGTCGCCTAATGAAATTTCATAGCAACCCATGTCGTACAACGCTTTGGCGACGCGGACTACGTCACTGACGGGGACATCGCCTTGATACGGACAGCCAAGCACACAGGAAACATAACCACGCACCCGAATATTGGCTGCTTTTGCGGCCGCCATAACCGGTGCAAAGCGCTCTAGCGACTCGTCAATCGAGCAGTTAATGTTCTTTTGACTAAAGGCTTCTGACGCCGCACCAAACACCGCCACTTCATCCGCATTGGCGGCCATGGCCAACTCAAAGCCTTTTAAGTTTGGTGTCAGTGCTGAGTATGTAACGCCAGCGGTGCGTTGCATTTGCGCCATCACCTCGCCGCTATCGGCCATTTGTGGCACCCATTTTGGGCTGACAAAGCTGCCGGCTTCAATGGTGGTTAAGCCGGACGCACTGAGTGCGTTGATCAAGGCAACCTTGGCTGCTGTCGTCACGGCTTTTTCGTTCTGTAGACCATCGCGCGGACCTACTTCAACAATCCGTACCTTTGTTGGCAATGCCATAATCAGAGCTCCTTACTCGCTGTCTGCGGCCAAACTAATCAGTTCCGCGCCATCACTAACGAGTTCGCCGGCTTGGAAGAAGACTTGTTCGACTGTGCCGGTAAATGGGGCGCGAATCGTGTATTCCATTTTCATTGCTTCCATGACCACAAGAGCTTGACCTTCATTGACGGCGTCGCCAGCGGCAACATTGACCGCGACGATGGTTCCGTTCATCGGGGCCGTTAAGCTTCCGGCTTCTTCTTCGTGGGCTAATTCAGCAAGCTCATCAAATAAAGTCGCTTGGAATCGACCACTATCCGTAAACAGGGTGTAAACACCGTCTACTTCCGCAATTTCCACCGGAATGCGCTGATCGTCGAGCAACACCGCACCATCGGCACTAAATGCCACCTGCAGATTGTGTTGTGGCCAAATAAAGCTATCGCCATCTTGCTGCAAGTCTAACACCACATGACTTTCGGCGCCTTTTGGCGTGAATGCCAAATGATGCTTCGCCGCCGCGTTCATCCGCCAACCGCTGGCTACTGCCCACGGATCCGACGATGTAGCCGCTTGTTGCTGCTGATGAATGCGGTAGGCCGCCAACACTAACAGAGCTTGTTCTGTGCTTAAATCAAAGTCAGTTTGCTGCAGGTCGTCACCATACTGTTCAATAAAGCGGGTGGTTAATTCGGCTTTGACGAATGCTGGATGCGTCGCAATGCGATGCAAATAATCAGTGTTGGTTGTCACACCCGCAATACGAGTATCGCGTAACGCATTGGCTAAACGACGCAGGGCGCTGTCCCGATCCTCGTCCCAGACAATTAACTTTGCAATCATTGGGTCGTAGAAGGTCGTTACTTCATCGCCTGCCACAATGCCTGAGTCCCAGCGGCAGTACGGCGACGCTTGCGGATGGCGCAAAAAGGCAACTGTACCAGTACTGGGCATAAAGTTGTCGTCGGCATTCTCGGCGTAAATCCGGGCTTCAAACGCATGGCCGTCGAGAACGAGCTCGTCTTGTTGCATTGGCAATACTTCACCGGCCGCTACGCGAATTTGCCATTCGACCAAGTCGACACCGGTAATCATTTCGGTCACCGGATGCTCCACTTGTAAGCGCGTATTCATTTCCATGAAGTAGAAGCTTTGATCTTCGTCGAAAAGGAATTCAACCGTGCCAGCGCCAACGTAGTCAATCGCTTGGGCGGCGCGCACAGCGGCTTCACCCATGGCTTTGCGCGTGGCTTCAGCAAGACCGGGGGCTGGCGCTTCTTCAATTACTTTTTGGTGGCGACGTTGCACCGAACAGTCGCGCTCGGCAAGGTAAATCGCGTTGCCATGTTGGTCACAAAACACTTGGATTTCAACGTGACGAGGCCGCGTGATGTACTTTTCCACCAACATTTTGTCATTGCTAAACGCAGCTTTTGCTTCGCGCTTGGCTGACGCTAATGCTTCACTAAAGTCCGCGGCACTTTCGACCACACGCATGCCTTTGCCGCCACCGCCGTAGGCGGCTTTGAGCAGCACTGGATAGCCAATTTTTTCCGCTTCAGCAGCGAGCAAATCAGGGGCTTGATCATCACCGTGGTAACCAGGTACCAACGGCACACCCGCGTCTTGCATAATAGTTTTCGCGGCACTTTTCGAGCCCATAGCGGCAATGGCGGGCACGGGAGGGCCGATAAAAATCAGGCCAGCTTCGGCAAGTGCTTCGGCAAATGATTCGTTCTCAGATAAAAAACCGTAGCCCGGGTGAATCGCTTGAGCTCCGGTTTTCTGTGCCGCAGCGATGATCTTGTCTGCGCGCAAATATGACTCACTGCTAGCAGAGCTGCCGATATAAACCGCTTCGTCGGCTTGCAATACATGTTGGGCGTTGCGATCAGCATCTGAAAACACAGCAACCGTTTTAATCCCCATGTCGCGTGCTGTGCGAATAACACGGCAGGCAATCTCGCCACGGTTGGCAATCAGAATTTTGTTGATTGACTGGCTCATGCTTGGCCTCCATCTTTCTGTTTCGATTGTTGCCAGGCTGGCGCGCGTTTTTCTAAAAATGAGCTTAACCCTTCTTGACCTTCGGCGGAAACACGAATCTCGGCAATGCGCCGCGCGGTTTCAGCCACAACGTCTTGGTCGAGCGGGTGATTGGCGACATGATGAATTAAGCGTTTACAGGCTTTCACCGCCGCCGGACTGTTGGCCAAAATGGCAGTCAACAGGGGTTCAAGGGCGTCGTCAAGGGTGTCGCTGGCCACTTCATCAACGAGACCTAATCTATGTGCTTCATTGGCAAAGAACCGCTCAGCCGTTAGCATGTAGCGGCGCGCCGCGGGCTCGCCAAGGGCACGCACAACGTAGGGGCTAATCACGGCTGGAATCAGGCCAATTTTCACTTCCGATAAACAAAAACTGGCACGCTCATCGGCAATCGCTAGGTCACAGCAGGCAACCAGCCCGACTGCACCACCAAATGCGGCGCCGTTCACCAGCGCAATGGTTGGAATGGGTAATTGGTCTAATTCCCACATGAGGGCGCCAAGGTGTTCCGCATCCTCAACATTTTCTTGGTAATTTTTGCTGGCCATTGAACGCATCCAGTTAAGGTCAGCGCCGGCTGAAAAGTTTTTACCATTGGCGCGGAGCACCAGTACCCGTGCTGCCGGGTTGTCAGCAACGGTTTTTAAGGCCTGACGCAATTGCGCGATCATGGTGTCATCAAAAGCGTTGTGCACGTCCGGGCGATTCATGATGAGCGAAGCAACGCCGCGCTCGTCGATGATTAATTGGGTATAATCCGTACTCATGAGGCCTCGCTTACATCCGGAAGACACCGAAATGGGTGTCCTCGATTGGGGCATTTAGCGCCGCGCTCAGGCTTAGAGCCAACACGGTGCGTGTTTGCGCAGGATCGATTACGCCGTCGTCCCATAAGCGGGCAGACGCGTAATACGGATGGCCTTGGCGCTCATAGGTATCAATAATCGGTTGCTTGAAAGCAGCTTCATCTTCCTTGCTCCAAGTTTCACCCTTGCGCGCTTTGCCATCACGGGTAACCTGCGCCATCACGCCAGCAGCTTGTTCGCCACCCATGACGGAAATGCGCGCGTTGGGCCACATAAACATTAAGGTTGGATCGTAGGCGCGACCACACATACCGTAGTTACCTGCGCCATAGCTACCACCAATTAGCACAGTGAATTTGGGCACTTTGGCACAGCTTACGGCGGTCACCATTTTTGCACCATGCTTGGCAATGCCTTCGGCTTCGTACTTTTTACCGACCATAAAGCCGGTAATATTTTGCAAGAACACCAAGGGAATTTTGCGTTGAGCACAGAGCTCAATAAAGTGAGCACCTTTCTGCGCCGACTCCGAGAAGAGAATGCCGTTGTTAGCAACAATCCCCACCAAAAATCCGTGAATGCGAGCAAAGCCCGTGACCAGCGTGTTGCCGTAGTTTTGTTTAAACTCATCAAAATCCGAGTCATCAACAATTCGAGCAATGACTTCGCGCACGTCATACGGCTTGCGTAAATCGGTACCGACAATGCCGTAAATCTCTTCAGCAGGATAGCGCGGTGGCTTGACGTCAGCGATGTCGAGTTTGGCTTTCTCTGGGCGATTGAGTCGCGACACCGAACGACGCGCCAAATCGAGCGCATGTTCGTCATTTAAAGCAAAATGGTCGGCAACGCCAGAGATGCGGGTGTGCACATCGGCTCCGCCGAGCTCTTCCGCACTGACTTCTTCACCGGTGGCGGCTTTTACCAGCGGCGGTCCAGCGAGGAAAATCGTGCCTTGTTCTTTGACGATAATGGATTCGTCAGCCATCGCTGGCACATAGGCGCCACCTGCGGTACACAGGCCCATAACCACGGCGATTTGAGGAATACCTTTGGCAGACATGTTGGCTTGATTAAAGAAAATCCGACCAAAGTGGTCACGGTCTGGGAACACTTCGTCTTGACGCGGTAAGTTAGCACCGCCTGAGTCAACGAGGTAAATGCAGGGTAAATGACAGCGCTCGGCAATTTCTTGCGCGCGCAAATGCTTGCGCACGGTCAGCGGATAGTAAGTCCCGCCCTTAACCGTCGCGTCATTGGCAACTATCATACACTCGGTACCGCTAACCCGACCAATCCCGGCGACAACACCTGCTGCTGGTACGTAATCTTCGTAGACGTCCCACGCGGCAAATTGGCCGATTTCAAGAAATGGCGAACCGGCGTCGAGTAAGCGCTGAATACGGTCGCGGGCGAGCAATTTGCCGCGCGCCACATGACGTTCTTGATAGCTTTTACCGCCGCCTTGTTTAATTTGTTCTGCTTTCGCTTGTAAGTCCGCAAGGACCTCAAGCATTGCCTCACGATTGGCTAAAAAGCCTTCATCGCGCGGATTCACTTTACTAGTAAGGATGGCCACAATTCGGTTCCTTTTATTTGGACTCGGTGAATAACTCACGGCCGATCAGCATTCGGCGAATTTCTGACGTGCCAGCACCAATTTCATAAAGTTTAGCATCCCGCAGTAAACGGCCGGTCGGGTACTCATTAATATAGCCGTTGCCGCCGAGCAACTGAATCGCGTCGAGGGCCATTTTGGTGGCGAGCTCGGCGGCGTAAAGAATGGCGCCAGCAGCGTCTTTGCGGGTCGTTTCGCCGCGGTCACAGGCTTTTGCGACAGCGTAAACATACGCGCGTGCCGCATTCATTTGGGTGTACATGTCGGCGACTTTACCTTGCACCAGCTGGAACTGACCGATCGACTGCCCAAACTGCTCGCGCTCGTGAATGTAAGGCACGACCACATCCATACAGGCTTGCATGATACCTAGCGGGCCAGCAGCCAGCACGGCACGCTCATAGTCAAGGCCGCTCATCAGGACCTTCACGCCTTGATTGAGTTCGCCTAAAATGTTCTCGGCCGGGACGCGAGCGTCTGCGAATACTAGCTCACAGGTGTTAGAGCCGCGCATGCCGAGTTTGTCGAGCTTTTGTGCCGTACTAAAACCTGGGGTGTTGTCTTTTTCAATAATGAACGCGGTAATTCCTTTTGAACCGGCACCCGGCTCAGTTTTTGCGTACACGACTAAGACATCAGCGTCTGGACCATTGGTGATCCACATTTTGTTACCATTCAGAATGTAATGGTCGCCATCTTTCTTGGCGTGCAGCTTCATGCTGACGACATCCGAGCCGGCATTCGGCTCACTCATAGCAAGAGCGCCGACGTGTTCACCGCTGACTAATTTTGGTAAATATTTCTCTTTCTGCGCTTGCGAGCCGTTAATTTTGATTTGGTTAACGCATAAGTTCGAGTGCGCACCATAGCTTAAGCCGACTGACGCGGACGCGCGGCTGATTTCTTCCATCGCGATGACGTGCTCAAGATAGCCCATCTCCGCGCCACCAAACTCTTCAGGAACGGTAATACCGAGAAGGCCCATGTCACCGAACTTGCGCCATAAGTCAGCAGGAAACTCATTTTTCTCATCGATCTCGGCCGCGCGCGGGGCGATTTCGTCACGTGCAAAGGCATTGACTTGCTCACGAATCATGTCAGCGGTTTCGCCGAGGTCAAAATTAAATGGTTTATACGAGCTGATCATAGGGACTCCTTGGATTTTTCATTGAGCTCTGCACGACAGCCGGCTTCAACCGCAGTGAGTTCATGCAAAACAACTTTAATATCTTCTAATTGCTGGCGCAGCGCTGACTTTTTGTCTTCAATTAAACGCAACATGGTTTGTAATTGATTGACGCTGCTACCGTCGCGGTCATACATGTCAAAAAGGGTTTTGGTTTCCGCGAGGGTAAAGCCTAAACGTTTACCGCGCAGAATAAGTTTTAAACGCACGCGATCTTTTTGATGATAAATGCGGGTTTGGCCGCGGCGCTCTGGAATAAGTAAACCTTGATCTTCGTAAAAACGAATACTGCGCGTGGTAATATCAAACTCACGCGAGAGGTCGCCGATGCTAAACGTGTCTTGAGTTCGGCGCACCCGTTCTGGGCTTGTTTCGAACTCAGCCGTGTCAATTTGCGGTTTAATCATGATTCGAATCCAATGGTCACTTGCCATGAGGCATTCACAGGCGTTAAGCTATCACGAAGTTTACGTTAACGTAAAGTGCTGAGCATGCTCGGCCTAACATTTTTATTACAGCAGGAGAAAGGAAATGAGCTCAGATTCAGTTGTCATTGTCGCCGCTGCGCGTACCCCTATGGGTGGCTTTATGGGCGAACTTAGTGCCGTGAGCGCGCCAGACCTTGGTGCTCAGGCGATTCGTGCCGCAATAGAGCGCTCAGGCCTTGCCGGCGAAGACGTCAGTGAAGTGATTATGGGCTGTGTTTTACCTGCCGGTTTAAAGCAAGCACCCGCGCGTCAAGCTATGTTAGCTGCAGGCTTACCACTTGGCACCGGTGCAACCACGATCAATAAAGTCTGTGGCTCAGGCTTGAAAACCGTGATGTTCGGTCATGATTTGATCAAAGCAGGCTCTGCCGATGTGGTGGTAGCGGGCGGTATGGAAAGCATGTCCAACGCACCGTATTTGCTCGACAAAGCGCGCAGCGGTTACCGCATGGGTCATGGTCAAGTGCTTGATCACATGATGTTCGATGGTTTGCAGGATGCTTATGAAGGCAAAGCCATGGGTTGTTATGCCCAAGACACGGCCGATGCCTATGGCTTTAGTCGCGAAGCGATGGACGACTTTGCCATTCGTTCACTGACCCGTGCGCAAGACGCGATTGCAAACGGTTTGTTTGCGGACGAAATTACACCGGTGAGCTACAGTGATCGAAAAGGTGATGTGACGGTAAGTACCGACGAGCAACCGGGCAAAGCACGTATTGATAAGATTCCAAGCCTACGTCCAGCATTTGCCAAAGACGGGACAGTCACGGCTGCGAACTCTTCGTCCATTTCTGATGGCGCTGCTGCCTTAGTACTCATGCGTGAAAGCGAAGCGCAAGCACGTGGTTTACAGCCTCTTGCTCGCATTGTCAGCCATGCTACCCATTCACAGAAACCGTCAGAGTTCACCATGGCACCGGTTGGCGCTATGAATAAGGCACTGGAAAAAGCAGGCTGGAGCAAAGACGACGTTGACGTTTGGGAAATTAACGAAGCGTTCGCGATGGTCACCATGATCGCCATTCACGACATGCAGTTAGACGCGGACAAGGTTAACGTTCACGGTGGTGCATGTGCGCTTGGCCACCCGATTGGTGCGTCAGGTGCGCGCTTGTTAGTTACCTTGTTACACGCACTGAAGCAGCGAGGCGAGAAGAAGGGTATGACATCACTCTGTATCGGTGGTGGTGAAGCGGTCGCTTTAGCGGTGGAGATGCTTTAACTTAAGGGCAATTTTATACGCTCAATAGAAAAAATCCCCGTCGCCGGTTGGGAGGCTGCGGGGATTTTTTTGTGTTTTATTTGGATTGACTCGTTAACCACGTTAGGTCGCGACTCCTTGGGTTAACGACAGCGCCGAGACCTACAGCACATACATGTAGAGATAGGCCGACCCAACCAGAATGCCTGCTACAGTTAAGATGCCTGGCACAATAACGTTAACAAGTAGGTTTTTGCGGATTTCTTCGATCATGGCTGACTCCTTAGTCAATAAAATAATTAACTTGAAGCAGGAATTGGCGTCTGGGCGCTTCAATCTTCAGACGCACATATTATATACCTTTCAAGCTTTTTTTGGAGAAAATTCGCATGAAATCGATTAATGGGTCGCACCAGTTTTATTGGGGATGTTCGAGGCTGGTATAGAGCCTTGCTTGGAAAAGGTCTGCATTATTCATGTTGTCATGCAAGGGCAGCTTTAGGCGTTTACTGCGACCGTCAGCGTTACGCCACTGAATGTCGAGTGAACGGCTGCGACCAAAGACGACCGGGTCACCGAATGCTTCAGTCACTTGTTCAGCGGCGGTGACACTGTCCATACCGCCTTCAATTAATTGAGCATGATGTTCGAGGAGATGATCGCGAACTTCTTCAAGGAGTTGACAACGCAGCGCTTGGCGGCCGGGTAGTTCCTGTTCGATGGTGTGCAAGTAAGCATCGATGGTTGGAATGTTGGTGATTAAATCGCTGGGGAATCCTTGTGAAAACGAGCGCGTGATGCGAAATAGGCGCATAATTCAGTCCTTGTTTTGGAAAATGGTACGTTCGAGTAAGCTGGCGACTTTGCGCCATTCTGCGGTCGTTGCCTGTAAGTACTGACGGCCTAGTTCGGTTATTTTGTAGTACTTGCGGGGCGTTCCGCGCTCACCAGGCTGTCGATAAGAAATGAGAAATTCCCGCCGCTCAAGGCGGTGGAGCAGAGGATAGAGTGTTGCCTCTTTGACGACGTCAGCATCATCACCGAGCTGTTGGTGTAATGCTTCGCGAATACCAAAACCATAGTTTTCGCCTCGTATGAGTACATTCAACACAAGTGTGTCTAAAAGGCCTTTGAGAATTTGATCCGTATCTGATTTCATATTTTAACTTTATATAGTAAAGCTTATTTAATCAATATTAAATTTTGTTTATTTTTTCATCGTAAGCAAACGTAATCAGGTAAACTCGTGCGAAACGTTTCGTGAAACGCTTCGCGATAATTCATATAAAAGGTGCCTGAATGTGTCGATGACACCACTCTATACTTGGCTGCTTCAGCTCGCGGAGCCAGTTTGGCTGTTGCTATTGCTGAGCGTGACCTTGATTATCTTCTTTTATCTCGACGCAGTAAGAATGTTGCGTCGCCAAGCCTTTTTAGCGTTTGTTTACGCGAGTGCTGGAAACATTCGTCGTTGGCTCTGGGACAGTGTCTTCCTGCGTGTGGTTTACGTGATGTTGGCACTGTTTACTGGCGTCCTCGTGTTTTTGCTTGCCGCGCATTTACACCGGCTGGAGTGGTGGGTGTTAATTGCCGGAATTGGCACTTTAATGCTGATAAGGGGCGCTGTTCATCGCGGCTTTGCCAGCGAAACCCAAGCGCAATTTCATGATCTCGTGGTGCTGCGCGTTAGCGCGTGGCTGAATCTTGCGCTGATGGCAGTTGCCCTAGCTTTAGTGCAATTGTATTGGCTTGAAGTGCCGGATACGCGGCATTTACAGCTTAGTGAAGTGGTCAGCCAAGCTTGGCAGTCGTACACGGTTGAGCAGGCGTCTGTTCCCGTACTTGCTTGGCTGTTGGCGCTCACCGGCGTGATGCAGGATATACAGTGGTATTTGCTGCAACAGGCCAGTGATGTGCAATTGCCTGCAGGCCTAAAAATGGCGACTTGGTTTGCGATATTACTGTTCAATGCCACGAAACTTGGTGTCTTGCAACTTGTCGTGCTGGGGATTCTAAGTTTCGTTTTACAAGCGCGTTTAGCGGGGTGGCGTGCGACTAGCAAACGAATTGTGCGCCGGAGTGTTTGGGGGACCATGTTGGTCCTCATCGTACTCTATTTTGTGCTCTCGCGACTACCTGAGCAATTAACGTCAGGAGCACTTGAGCCGGCGGCAGATCGCGCAGCAATATTCGACCCCTGTGCTGGCAGCGTGGGACGCCAATTGCGCGAACATGAACTGGGTCAGATTGAAGCAACACTGAATGAGGAGCGATCTGCCAGTCAGCAGTTAGCACAGCAGCGTTTGCGCCAACAGGTTGAAACCCAGGTTGGGTTAGCGTTTGCCCAAGCTGAGGTTGGCGTTGATGCCTTTTTGGATTGGAACTTCAGTTTGGTTGGCCAATATGCGCAACTCGCTTATTTTCTCGGTAGTACGGTCACGCGCGTCGATTTTTCCGAGTACATGGCCACGCAAATGACGGACTTTGTCGCTCAGCCTTTGCAACCTGCGTTGGAGCACGCACACGAACAGTTAACTCAGGCATTGGTCAGTGATTTAACCGATCGAAGTCAGCATTACCAAAGTTTGTTGAGCAACCTTTCAACCCAGACTCAGTGTTTGCAGCTTCCTGATGTCGAGCTAAGTGTAACAATTCCGGTCGAACGCTCATGGGTGGGGCTCGGCGCCGGATCTGCATTGCTCGCCCGAGTTGCCACTGCGGTTGGCGGCCGAGCCGTTGCTCGTGGCGGCATGCGCCGAGCGATTACCGCATTGTTCACGCGCGGTGCAGCGCGTGCAGGCGCTATCAGTGCTGGTGGTGCCGGCGCAATTTGTGGACCATGGGCGGTAGTCTGTACGCCGGCGATTATGGTAACGGCTTGGCTGGGCACTGACTATGCGATCACGCGTGGTGATGAGCGACTCAACCGCGAAGCAATGAAAGCAGAATTGATGGCGGCATTGGCTGCAGAAGAAGAGGCGATCGTTGAGGCGTTGCTGATGGTCTATCAGACGGTTCTGGAGAACTTTTATCAGGAACTTGAGGTGAGTCAGGCGCGCCAGTTTCGCATCCTACGTGACGGTTTATGATGCCGTCACGCAGGATTTGCACAGACTTAATACGGAAGTGTTTAACTGACGTAATCGCCTTCACGTTCAGGTTGATAGACGATTTCAACGACTTCGACGTGGGCTGCGCCTGTTTGCATTGGCCATTCGATGGTTTCACCGACACGAACACCAATAAGTGCGCTTCCAATTGGAGCAAAAATCGATATCGCGTTCTCAGTTTTAGCCAAATCAGCCGGGTAGACTAAGGTTTTTTCAAATTCTTTGCCGCTCTCGGTAATGCGAAAACGCACCCGTGAGTTCATGGTCACGATATCTGCCGGAATCTCTTGAGGCTTCACGAGTTTCGCACGCGCCAGTTCACTTTCAAGGTGCGCAACTTGCTTACTCAGTCCCGGTGTTTTCTCAATCAATTTCTCGATCCGTAGAACATCGAGTTCGGACATAATGAGCTCAGGCTGTTTAATTGGCTCGGTCACTTTACTTTCTCCATCACAGAAAACAGGAATACGCCTGTTTTAACGTTATGCATTCATTGTTGTACAAACTTATGCACGAATAAGAATTCAGAATAAAAAACCGCCTGCACAAGACAGGCGGTTTCGTTTTGCGTTGTTAATACTCTATATATGGCGCTTTTGTACGAGAAAATCAAGTCCTAAAACGTAAACTAGGGCAAACGCCGCACGGAACTGGCGAGCCAAATCGCACTGAAGATGATTGCCGCCCCGAGCGCTAAAGTGACCCAATTGACGTCTTGTCCCCAAAGCAGAAAATTAACCAACAGCCCGGCCGGAATTAAGGCGTTGTTCATGGTGGCCAGTTGACCAACATTGACCTTCTTTGAGGCGATGCTCCAAACTAAATAGCCTATGCCTGAGGCGCCGAAGCCGAGCCAGAGAAGCACGCTCCAATGCACCCATGTGGTCGGTAAGCGTGTGAAGTCGGCAAATAACAACATGCCCAGACCCGACACTAAGGTTGCGCCGAGGAAGAATAAACCATAGACCTGGACTTGTTCGCGGTCGGAGCCGAGAGGAAGGCGTTTATAGGCGACTTGACCGAGCGCGAAGCACAGATTCGCGCCTTGAATTAGGAAAAAGCCAATCAAAAACTCGGAACTTAGCCCTTGATAACGAATGACACCCGCGCCAATTACCGACAGCACAGCGGCAAACCACCAAGCTTTTGGTAAGGCTTTGCGATTTAAAATACGCTCATCAATTAGGGTGATATATAACGGCGTAAAAATGGTGAACAGCAAAACCTCAGCAACGCTGATATATAAAAATGCATGATAGAGCAGCAGATACATGATGCCGATTTGCACACCGCCAATCGCCATCAGTTGCAGTCGCTGGCGGGTTTGCAAATGGCCAATTTTTAAAAATGGCAACAGGATTGCCAAGGCGAGAATCATGCGAATAAAGACCGCGATGTAGGCGTCGACATCGCGGCTTAGAAACTCGCCAATCAGTGAAAAACTAAAGGCCCAAACGATCGTAATTAAAATTAATGCTGGCATTTTTGCTCCCGCCGCCAAGTCAACGCGCCGCTAGTATGCCAAACCTTGGCCCAATGCGCACGCCATGCAAGTAGGCGAGTATACGCGTGTGGCACGAAATATAAACTGGTGATGGTGCTGAATAACAAACCAGAAATAATCGTAATTGCCATCGGCGTGTAGGGGGGACCGTCGCCACCGATTTGGGTGTCACCCAGCGCCAGTGGCAGCATGCCAAGAATGGTGGTTGCCACGGTCATCAAAATCGGGCGAACACGGCGCGACGCGGCTTCGATGATGGCTTCTTCCAGAGCCATGCCTGAGTCGCGTTGTTGATTGATGGCATCAACCAAGACAATGCCATTATTCACCACGATCCCCATTAAAATCAGCATGCCAATCAGGGCCATAATTTCAATTTGTGAGCCGGTGATTGCGAGTCCCCAGAACACGCCGGTGAGCGCTAGAAGTAGCGAGCCAATCACAGCGGAGGGGAGTAGTAAGGATTCAAATAACGCCGCCATGACCATATAGACTAAAGCGACTGCCAAGAGCATATTGATCATCATGATCGAGTTTTGCTCCTGTTGGGTGCGGAATCCGCCGTCTAAGGACCATCGATAACCATCGGGAAGGTCGATGTTCGCCATCACCCCTTGAATCGCGGTGCGTGCATCCGGAATAGACAAATTATCTAGGTTGGCGCTGATACGAATAGCAGTTTGGCGGTCAAATCGCCGAACCGTTCCGAGTTGCGGAATTTGCTCGATTTCCGCAACCTGCATTAAGGTGATCAATGCTTGGTCGTGGCGGGCAATCACTAAGTTTTCCAATTCGGCCAGTGATAGTGACACCAACTCCGGATAGGTCAAGCGAATGCGCACATCACCTGTGGGATGATGGCGAAACGAGCGTAAGTTCCGGCCACGTAAGGCAACGGCGATTTGTTCGGCAACTTCCTGCGTATTCAAACCAAAGCGCTGTGCTTGTTCACGATTAATGCGAATGCGCAGCTCCTCTTGCGCATTGCCGGTGTCGGTTTGGACGTCGGTCAATCCTTCGATGCGAGCAAGAATTGGAATCAGTTCATTGGCCAACGTCTCCAGTTGAGTAGTTGAGCTTCCTTGCAGGGTGATTTGGACGCCGTCACGCGCGCCGCCTTGGAAGCCGAATACCGGTTTACTGCGTGCTAATGGCGGCATATTCTCGCGCACACGACGTTGTATTTCGGCGACCGAGAGTGACCGTTCTTCTTTCAATAGAAGCACAGAGTTGGCATAGCCTGGCGTGTAATAGCTGTAAACATGATCAATTTCGAAATCGTCTTTGAACGCGTACAAATAGGCTTCCAGACGACTCACTTCCTGCGCCACTTCTTCAAGCGTGTATTGGCCGGTAATGTTGTAATTAATAAACAACCGATTGTTGTACGCAGTTTGGGTTTGATTCGAACCGACATTGGCAAATGGAATGGCAGTACTCGCCATTAACGCGAGCATAATAAACGTCGTGCTTTTCGGGTGCCGATGGGACCAGCGTAAGCTTTTTAAATAGCCGTTCTTGAGGCGGCTTTGACGTTGTTCCGCCGGCAGTTCTGCGGGCTTTAATTTACTAATTAACAGCGGGATGAGTGTTTGCGCAATCAACAAGGACGCAAGCAAGGAGATACAGATTGCAATGGCAACGTGTTCCAAGAAAATAGTGATTTCGTGTTGCTGACCAAACAAATTGGGCATAAACACAATCGCGGTGGTCAGTGTGCCGGCGATAATCGCCAATGAAACGCGTGCACTGCCGGTAAGCACTGTGCTGCGGTCGGGAGTGCGGCCGGCGCGTTGTTCGTCCTGTTGTTCGTGTTTTATGCTTTCACTAACCACGACCGCGTTGTCAATCAGCATGCCGACAGCCAGCATCAGACCCATCATGGATAGGATATTGAGGCTGTAGCCGAGCAGATACATGACGCCGAGCGTGAGACAAATCGCGATCGGCACGGACAAGACAATAATTAAGGTTGTCCGCCAGTCGCGCAGGAACAAGTACAAAACGATGATCGATAAGCTCGCACCGATACCGCCGGCAAGGAGCAAATCGCGCAGTGACGTGGTGACGCTTTCGGCGGTATTGTCCATGACCATCAAGTCAATACCTTGAAATGATGAACTGGTCTGAGCGTCAGCAATGACCGCACTGGCAAGGCGAGCGACATCAACCAAGTTGGCGCTCGACTCTTTAAAGATGTCGATGCCGATCGCATAGGTTTGATTAAAATGTCGTCCGGCTAAGCGGCGTGGCAGCTCATAATTGACTTCAGCAATATCACCAACGGTCAGGAATGGCGTAATCGGCAAACTGCGGATGTCATCGAGGTTGCGAAATTCACCGGCAGGTTTGACCAAAATCCTTTCAAGGTCACTCTCAAGATACCCGGCGCTCATGGTGAAATTGGCGCGATTCAGTATTTGGGTCACCTGACTGGTGGACAGGTTGGCGGCAGTTAAGCGCTCCGGGTTGAGGCGAATAACGATTTCACGTTGGTCAACGCCGTACAAGGCGACGCGTGAGACGCCTTCGAGCCGCTCGAGTGGCTGCTTGAGCTGGCGATTAATCAGATCATAGGCCAAAGAGAGGTCTTGGCGACTCGAAATCCGCAGCTGTAACACCGGCATGTCGTCGGTATTGAATTGGTAAATAAATACCCGCTCCACATCTGCTGGGAGAAGATGACGCATACTTTCAATGCGTTCCCGAGCTTCCATGCTGCGCGCTGAAAGATTGTCTTTCCACTGAAACATAAGATTGACGTTGGCACCCTCTGCATTGGAAAACGAATTCATTTCCTGAATGCCGGATAGGGTTGCCAACGCTTCTTCGAGTGGTCGGGTGATCAGTCGTTCTACTTCAGCGGGTGTGGCCCCCGGATAAGGCACCTGAACCATGATCTGTGGAATATCGATACCGGGAAACTTCTCTAACGGCAGTAAGCGGCTCGAAACCAATCCCAGCATCAGCAAGCTAAGAAAGATCATGCATACAGTCACGGGTCGACGCATGGCAAAGGCGGCTAGCGGCGCACTCAATTGTTCAATCTTAGTCATGCTGACCTCCAGCGCTGAACTGCTTGCGGTCAAACAGTTGATACACCAACGGAATGAACAGGAGGGTTAGCAGGGTCGCAAAGAGTAGGCCGCTGATCACAGTAATCGCCATACTGGCGCTCAGTTCTGCGCCTTCGCCAATCCCGAGTGCGAGTGGAATCAAGCCGAGCACTGTGGTCAGCGTCGTCATTAGAATTGGACGTAAACGCTGAGCCGATGCTTGCTGAATAGCGCTGACTTTCTCGACCCCTTCTTGCCGTAGCTGATTAATCCGATCGACAAGGACAATTGCATTGTTAACGACAATCCCAGCCAGCATAATCAGACCGATAAACACCACCACACTCAAAGGCGTCGACGTGAGCCAAAGGCCAATGACAGAGCCTGCGCCTGCGAGCGGCACCGAGAACATAATTAAAAACGGATGGCCGAAACTTTCAAACTGCGAAGCCATGACTAAGTAAACGAGGAAAACAGCAAGTAATAGCGCTAGCATGAGCGACTGAAATGACTCTTCAACCAATTCACTTTGGCCACCGACGGTCGCCGTAACGCCGGCTGGCAGCGTGATGGTTTGCAGGATTTGTTGCAAGCTTTGCTCCGCCGATTTCAAGTTGCCGCTAGCCGGTGTTGCGCTAATTAAAGCCACACGCTGTTGTGCCAGGCGGGTAATCTCACTCGGCCCGGTGACTTGGCGAATTGTGGCAATGGCGCTGAGCGGAATTTCAGGACTTCCACCGGGATTAATAATCAATTGTTGGACATTGGCGGGATCATGACGAATCGCATCAGGTAAGCGCACACGAATATCAATCTGACGGTCGTTGAGATTGTATTGGGTTGCGACTTGGCCGCCAATTTGGGTGCTAATTAGGCGCGCGACGTCGGGCGCAGTGAGACCTAAATGCGCCATGCGCATATGGTCAAAAATGATTTCTAACTCTGGCTGACCGCGAGTTAAGCCGTTACGAATATCGGCAAAGTCTTCGTGGTCAGTGAGTGCTTGCGTTAGGCGCTCAGCAGCAGTCAGTAAGGGCTCCAGCTCATAGCCCGTAAGTTCAACGACGAGTGGTAAATCAATACTGACTAGCTCTGGAAAATCAATGGTGGCTTGGACATCCGGTTGCGCATCAAGGAAGTCACGCAAATCAACGATAACTTGATCACGTTGCTCGGCGCTTACTGACGGTTGAATAACAACATAGAAACGGCCCCAAAAGTCACCACCTTGGTTTGCTTGAACCTGCATTAATGAGCCAGATCCGGCTACCGAATAACTCCGCTCAATGCGGTTATCCGTCTGCAAACGTTGGGCGACTTTGGCCATAAATGCATCGGTTTCGGCAATCGGTGTCCCGCGCGGAAGTTCAATGTCGACAAAGAATTCACGTTGCTCCATTTGTGGGATGAGTTCAACATGTAAGCGCGGGGCGAGACTAAAGCTCGCCAGTGTTAATGCGGCAAAAAGCAGGAAATAGGGTAAAGGCTTCCGCTGCATCGAAGCAAGGACATTGGCGTGGCGTTGGCTGACAGTGTCAATCAAAGCTTCAAATGCCCAGACGATCGGGCGCGTTAGCCAAACCAGAGTCATAGCAATCGTCTTTAAGACTTTTCTAAGTCCCGCCAGTACGATAACCGGCAGCCAGTAAAAGAACACGCGGCTAAGAAAGCGAAATGGCCAGGTGAGCCAGCGCACCCAGCGGCGGGTTGGGAGCGCCGCTGGGCTTGCTGACTCAATGCTCTGGGCATGACGTTTAAATTCGCGACTGGCCAGCATAGGGATGAGGCTAAGGGCGACGAAAAGTGAGGCAATTAAGGCAAAACTCACGGTTAACGCTTGATCGGTGAAAAGTTGACCGGCCATGCCACTAACAAATATCAGCGGAATGAAAACCGCTAAAGTAGTCAAGGTGGCGGCGGTGACTGCACCAGCTACTTCTTGCGTGCCGACCACCGCAGCGTCACGTTGCGAGTCGCCGAGCTGTTTGCGGCGGTCGATGTTTTCGAGCACAACAATGGCATTATCAACGAGCAAACCGACGGCTAAGGCGATGCCGCCTAATGACATTAAATTTAAACTCAAACCGCCAAGAAACATAAAGAAGAAGGTGGCAATAATAGACACCGGAATGGCCAAGGAGATAATAATCGTTGGTCCAAGTTGGCGCAGGAACAGTAAAATGACACCCATCGCCAAAAGACCACCGACAATGGCATTACTTTTCACGGCAGCAATTGCATTACGAATAAAGGTCGATTGATCGGCAAGCACTTCAAGTTCGTAACCAGCGGGCAATTGTCGTTGAATCTGCGGCAGACGAAAACGCACCGCGTCAGCAACTAAGACGGTATTGGCATCGCCTTCACGGTACAGGTTTAACTCTATGCTTTCAGTACCATTGACCCGGCTAATCGACGTGCGATCCTTATAACCGCTGCGAATTTCAGCAATATCTTTGAGTTGAATCGCGGCGTCATTGCGGGTAGCAATGTAGATGTTGCCGATGTCGTCGAGACTTTGGAATTGATTCACGGTACGGACGAGAAACTCTTGGCGGCCACTCTGCACACGACCGCCAGCTTGGTTCATGTTTTCGGCACGTAGGCGCTGGACAATGACTTGCATGTCAATGTTGAGTTGACTGGCGCGTTGTTGATCGATGAGGACTTGGACCTCGTCTTCATAGCCACCGCCGATACGCACGGCAGCTACACCGGTAATGCTTTCAATTTGACGCTTAAGTTCATCGTCGGCATAGCGGCGCATCTCTTGCAGCGCGCTGGCGCTGGACTGCTGCGGATTGGCCAGAGCTAAACGCATGATCGGTTCGAGATTGGGATTAAAGCGCAATAGCACCGGCTTTTCAACGTCGAGGGGGAGCATGACCATATCCATTTTCTCGCGCACTTCGATGCTGGAGTAGTCCATATCGGTGCCCCAAACAAACTCAAGGACGATATCCGATTGTCCGGCGCGGGCGTAGGAGGTGATACTGCGGACACCGCGCACGGTGCCGAGTGTCTCTTCCAATGGCCGATTGATCAGCTGTTCGATTTCCAATGGTGCGGCGCCGGGGTAGGCCGTCCGCACGGTGAGGGTTGGATAACTCAGGTCGGGCAAGAGATTGACCGGTAAGCGACCGAGACCGACGAAACCGAATAAAATGATGGCCAAGGTGACCATGGTAATGGTGACCGGACGGCGAACGGCAAGCGCTGCGATACCTTTATTGTTCATGATTATTCTCGCTAGCAAAGGCTAAAATTAAAGCTGAATGACTTCAATCAGTGCGTCGTCACGCAGGGTATTCTGGCCGGTCACAATCACCGAAGTACCTTCAGTAACGCCTTGCACGACTTCGATCCAACCGTTTTCGCGGATGCCGGTATTCACTTCAATCCGCTGTGCTTTATCGTCATTGACAACAAATACATAGTTACTATGGTCAACGCGAATCAATGCTTGATGCGGAATGCGGATGACGTCGTCCTTCTCCGCGTAGTGAAGTTTAACTCGAGCGAACATACCTGCACGCAAGGTGTGGTCGCTGTTATCGATATTTAACACGGCGCGGAAGGTGCCTGAAGCCGCATCAATCACAGGGCTAATGCGCGCAACACGGGCATGTACTTGCTGGGTTAAATTACTCGCTTGCAGCTCAAGATCAGCGCTTTGGCCAGTACGGATGCTATTTAAAGCGTGTTCAGGTAAATGCACGGTAGCGCGCAGGTTACTGTCATTGACGATATGAAAGAGTGCTTTTTGTTGATAAGCCTGAATCATGTTGCCAGTTTTGACAAAACGATGAGCAATATGACCACTAATTGGCGCACGAATGACACTTTCGCTGAAGTCGAGTTGAGCGATTTGCAGTTGGGCGTCAAGCGCATCATGACGTGACTGTAAACGTTCGAGTTGCTCCGTACTCACCATTTGCTGCTGTGCAAGCTGCTTCATACGGGTTAACTCTTGTTCTACACCGCGCAGTTCGGCTGCAATTTGATCACGAACTAGGCGATAACGTGCCGACTCAATACGAGCAAGCGGTTGACCTTGTTCGACATAATCACCTTCTTCAACCAAAACTTCTTCGACGATACCGCTGACACGAGCAATAACGTCGGTTTCTTCTTCAGCTTCAAGAATCGCACTTGCTTGCAGGCTAGCGCGCACCGCACCGCGGCTGACCAGCATGGCTTCAACCGGAACGCCTCGCTCAGCAGCCGGTTGCTGATTTGACATGTGAGCGCCGCCAGCGTTACCGCAGGCAGTTAATGAGATCACCAGAGCACTGGCGAGTCCGAAAATAGCTGTACGAGCGAAGATAGTGTTCATTTTTATAGTCCGTCATTCAAAAGTTACTTTCCGTTAATTATGCGAGAATCGTGCCAATCTAATAAAATATCATTAAGTGATTGATTGTTAATGACATAGTATTCCATTAAAAGTCGCTAATGGATGTTTTTGTTGGCTAATCTCACTAACGGATAGCTTTTTTCACAATCGTGAAGTCGTGTTTTGCCAGATGTATGACAAATGGAACGATATTTTGGCTCGGAGCCGAATTAAAAATGAATTCGGGGTCGGAGCCGAAACACGCACTTCGGCTCCGGGCCGGAAAGAAAATCAATTCGGGGTCGGAGCCGTAATAAAAAATAGTAGACATTTAGATGGCTAAATGGCTAGAATGCCAAAAATGCAATCAGGAGTTTACAATATGCGGTTAGAGACATTAGCGTTACATCATGGTTATTCGGCGGAAGCGACGACGCGCGCGGCAGCGGTGCCGATTTATCAAACCACCTCATTCACCTTTCGTGATACGCAACATGGTGCGGATCTTTTTGACTTGAAAGAAGAGGGGAATATTTATTCGCGGATTATGAATCCGACTAATGCGGTGCTTGAACAGCGCTTAGCAGCGATTGAAGGTGGTGTCGGTGCGTTAGCTGTGGCATCTGGTATGGCGGCGATTAACTACACGATTCAAACCATCACTGCAGCCGGCGACAATATTGTCAGTATCAGTCAATTATATGGTGGCACTTACAATTTCTTCGCGCATTCATTACCCCAGCAGGGCATTGATGTGCGCTTTGCTGATGCGGATGACTACGCGGGCATCACCGCCTTAATTGACGATAAAACAAAACTGCTATTTTGTGAGTCTATCGGCAACCCAGCAGGTAATGTCGTCGATATTCAGCGATTAGCTGAGATTGCACACGCGCACGGCATTCCTTTAGTGGTGGACAATACCGTGCCCACACCTGTGCTGTGTAAACCGATCGAATTTGGTGCGGATATCGTCGTGCATGCACTGACCAAGTACATTGGTGGCCATGGCACGACGATTGGCGGCATTATTGTCGATAGTGGCAAGTTTCCGTGGGCTGATTACCCGGAAAAATTTCCACAACTCAACAAACCGGATCCATCCTACCACGGGGTGGTCTACACCGAAGCACTAGGACCTGCTGCGTTTATCGGACGTGCTCGTGTCGTACCGCTGCGGAATACCGGCTCGGCGCTTTCCGCGCAAAGTGCATTTAACTTTTTGCAAGGCTTGGAAACCTTAGCCTTGCGGATGGAGCGTCACTGTGAGAATACCCAACGCGTTGCTGAGTATTTGCAGCAGCATCCCGCGGTGGAGTGGGTGAATTATGCTGGCCTTGCGACCGATAAACACCATGCCTTGGCAAAGAAAATCACGCAAGGGAAAGGCTCGGGTATTCTTAGCTTTGCGGTCAAAGGTGGGCATCAAGCGGCAGTGAGTCTCATCGACGCACTGCAATTATTCTTGCGTTTGGTCAATATTGGCGATGCCAAATCGTTGGCCTGTCATCCAGCATCGACAACGCATCGGCAATTGTCGCCGCAGGAGTTGGCTAAAGCGGGCGTGAGCGAGAACCTCGTGCGCCTATCGGTTGGTATCGAGCATATCGACGATATTATTACGGACTTGGAACAGGCACTGCAGGCTTCGCAACGAGCAAGCCTAAAAAGTGCCTGAGATTAGCGCGGGAAAAGGTCGATCCGGCTCATGTGCAGTATCGACCTTGTTCTGCTCTTATTTTCTAATCCAGTTGCGTAACCAGTTTTGTAACAAGCGCACACCTTGTTCTTGCCAAAAAGGTTCAGGCAGCTCACTGGCTTCTTCATCGACGAAATAATATTCCGGTGGTGTTGGTAACAGGCCTTTGTCGAAGTCGCGACGAAATTCATTGTATAGCGTGTCGCTTTCGTACTCTGGGTGGCCAAGTAAGAAGGCTCGCCGACGCAATTCATCCACTGCTAGAAATGCACCGGCGTTTGGAGCATGTAAGAGAACCTGTAACTCATTATGCGCAAATAGTTGATGCTGGCGCGCCTCAGCGTGGCGAGAGTGAGGAAACTGCACACCGTTCGGTATGCCTTCGATGAGCGGGTGTGGCCGCACGATCCGATGACCATAAACACCACTAATTTTGCGTGCCTTTTGTTTGCGAGGAATGTTGTAGTCGTGAAAAAACGCAGCATTGGCAGCCCAACACAAATACAAGGTGGTCTGGGCGATGTCATCTGCATAGTCAAAGACTTCACAAAGTTCGTCCCAATAGCCGACTTCTTCATACTCTTTGGTACCGAGCGGCGCTCCGGAAATCACCAAAGCATCAAGCTTTAACAAATCACTGACGGGTGAATAGTAGCGCCGAATGTGTTCAATGGGCGTTGTTTTAGGGATCCAGCGATTCAAAAATAAAAAATGGAATTCGATCGTTGCATCGACTTGGGCAAATAGTCGCAGCCATTGCCGTTCCGTCGTTATTTTATCCGGCATCAGGTTCAAAAAGCCAATGCGAATGTCACCGCGTTCCTTCGGCGCATAACGTATATCAAGTCCCTCTGCTTGTAACGTTTCAATTGCAGGCAATGGCCGGTGTAACAGAACGGGCATAGGATTGTGTAACTCGCGTCAACAAATAAGAAAAACATAATCGCACGTGTGCTAGGCGAGAGCAACTTATCAGCGGGTAAAAAAATACCCCCAAAACCGACCGGTGATGGGGGTATTTCTATCGAACTAACAGCAGCTTATTTGTTGAGCGGCTTAAACTCACGTTGCGCTTCACCAGTGTAAAGCTGACGTGGGCGACCGATCTTCTGATTCGGTTCACTGAGCATCTCATGCCAGTGTGAAATCCAGCCGACGGTACGTGACAGGGCAAAAATCACGGTGAACATGTTGGTTGGAATGCCGATAGCTTTAAGGATAATGCCTGAGTAGAAATCGACGTTCGGATACAGTTTCTTCTCGACGAAGTACTGATCTTCAAGTGCGATGCGCTCAAGTTCCATCGCAACGTCCAACAATGGATCGTTGATGTTCAACTCGCTAAGCACTTCATGACAGGTTTCACGCATGACTTTCGCACGCGGGTCAAAGTTCTTGTAGACGCGGTGACCGAAGCCCATTAAGCGGAACGGATCGTTCTTGTCTTTGGCTTTGGCAATGAATTCAGGAATGCGATCGACAGAACCGATTTCCGCTAGCATTTTTAAACAAGCTTCATTTGCACCACCGTGCGCAGGTCCCCAAAGTGACGCAACACCTGCCGCAATACAGGCATATGGGTTTGCGCCTGATGAACCGGCTAAACGAACGGTTGAAGTCGACGCGTTTTGCTCATGATCAGCGTGCAAGGTAAAGATCCGGTCCATTGCTTTGGCAATGATTGGGCTGATTTTGTAGTCTTCAGCTGGAACCGAGAACATCATGTTCAAAAAGTTTTCAGAGTAGCTTAACTCGTTGCTTGGATAAACGAATGGCTGACCAATGTTGTGCTTGTAGCACATGGCTGCAATCGTTGGGATCTTAGCAATCAGGCGATAAGCGCTGCGAACGCGTTGTTCTGAATCAGCAATATTCAGGTCGTCGTGATAGAACGATGACAGTGCACCGGTAACGGCGCAAAGCATAGCCATGGGGTGAGCATCGCGGCGGAAACCACCAAAAAACTCATGAATCCCTTGGTGCACCATGGTGTGCTTGGTAATTGTTTTCTTAAAGGTTGCGTACTGCTCAGCAGACGGCGCTTCACCGTGAATTAACATGTAGCAAACTTCAAGGTAGTCAGCTTCGGTCGCTAACTGCTCGATAGGGTAGCCGCGGTGCAATAAAACACCGTTGTCACCATCGATATAGGTGATTTTTGATTCACAAGAGCCGGTTGCTAGGAAGCCAGGGTCGAACGTGAAGTAGCCGTGCTTGCCAAGGGTCCGTACATCAATTACATCGTGCCCGGCGGTGCCTGAAAGCACCGGCAGCTCAATACTGTTGCCATCGATTTGAATAGTGGCGTTACGCTCAGCCATGGAAATCTCCTCGTATTCTGTGCGTCGGGGTAAAAAAGTGCGCTAGTTTTACTTGATCTTGGGGGTATCTGTCAATTTAACGTAAAGGGTAGATGTTTGGATGACTACTAATTTCAGGCTACAACTTTAGTCTAATTGTTAGGGTTTATTGAGTAACCAAAAGCACATTTTTACTAGGAAATTTTTGATTGTCGTGAACCAGAATTAGCCGCGCTAGGTAATTGTAATTGTACAGCGCGCCCGATATACTTTAGCGTACTGATTTCAACAGCGTTTTCAGAAAAGGCAAACACTAGTGAAAAAACAAAGACCTGTTAACCTCGACTTGAGTACCATCAAGTTACCTCCGGCGGCACTATCGTCGATTCTCCACCGGGTTTCTGGTGTGATTATGTTAGTTTTAGTCGGACTTTTAGTCTGGCTGCTGGCTAAATCACTCAGCTCGCCACAAGGCTTCGCTGAAGCACAAAGCGTATTTGAACATCCAGTTGTGCGTTTTGTAGTTTGGGGCTTCCTTGCCGCAATCGGCTATCACTTACTCGCCGGTATTCGCCATATCTTTATGGACTTGGGTTTCGGTGAAGAGAAAGAGTCCGGTAAAACTACAGCACTGATCGCCATCGCAGGTGGCGTAATTCTGGCGATTCTGGCGGGAGTTTGGTTATGGTAAAAATTGCATCGACCTTTGGCCGTAGCGGCACGCATGACTTTATTTTGCTGCGCGCTTCAGCGGTAATCATGGCCGCATACCTGATATTCATGGTTTGCTGGTTCTTGTCAACGCCAGTCGTGACTTATGAAGTGTGGGTTGGTTTGTACAGCAACCTCGCCATGAAAGTCTTCACGTTACTCACGCTCACCGGCTTGTTAATTCATGGCTGGATCGGTATCTGGCAAGTCTTAACAGACTACGTGAAATGTTCTCGTTTACGCGGCGTCATTCAATATATTTTTGTTGTTGCTCTCGTTGTGTATTGGTTCACCGGCTTATTCGTATTGTGGGGTGTGTAAGTGAGCAAGTTAAAAGAACTCCAATTTGATGCAGTGGTGATTGGCGCCGGTGGTGCTGGTATGCGTGCTGCGCTACAAATCTCTGAAAATGGCATGAGCTGTGCGCTGATGTCGAAAGTATTTCCAACTCGTTCACACACAGTGTCGGCGCAGGGTGGTATTACCGTTGCATTGGGTAATGCCCACGAAGACAACTGGGAATGGCACATGTTTGATACCGTCAAAGGGTCTGACTATATCGGTGACCAAGACGCCATCGAATACATGTGTAAAACGGGTCCAGAAGCCATTTTAGAACTGGAGAATATGGGTTTACCTTTCTCACGTTTTGAAGATGGCCGTATTTATCAGCGCCCGTTTGGCGGTCAATCGAAAGAGTTCGGTGGCGAGCAAGCGGCGCGCACTGCAGCAGCAGCTGACCGTACCGGACATGCGTTGTTGCACTTGCTGTATCAGCAAAACGTCAAAAACAAAACGACGGTGCTGTCTGAATGGTATGCCCTTGACCTCGTGAAGAACCAAGACGGTGCAGTCACTGGTGTGACCGCGATTGAAATTGAAACTGGTGACATGTACCACATTAAAGCGAAAGCTGTGGTGCTGGCGACCGGTGGTGCAGGACGTATTTTCGCATCAACCACAAATGCGCACATTAACACCGGCGACGGCGTTGGTATGGCGATTCGTGCTGGCGCACCGATGCAAGACATGGAAATGTGGCAGTTCCACCCAACCGGTATCGCCGGCGCGGGCACCTTGGTGACGGAAGGTTGCCGTGGTGAAGGTGGTTATCTCTTGAATAAAGATGGTGAGCGCTTTATGGAGCGTTATGCACCGAATGCGAAAGACCTTGCCGGTCGTGACGTCGTTGCACGTTCTATGATGACGGAGATTCGTGAAGGCCGTGGATGTGATGGTCCTTGGGGTCCGCACATTAAATTGAAACTCGATCACTTAGGTCGTGAAACCTTAGAGTCGCGTTTGCCGGGTGTTTGTGATCTGTCGAAAACCTTCGCCCACGTTGATCCAGCTGTTGAACCAATTCCAGTGATTCCAACCTGTCACTACATGATGGGTGGGGTACCGACGGACGTTAACGGTCAGTGCTTACAGATTGACGCCAACGGCAATGCGACACCAATTCAAGGCTTGTTTGCCTGTGGTGAGATTGCTTGTGTTTCAGTTCACGGTGCGAACCGTTTGGGCGGTAACTCATTGCTTGACCTCGTCGTGTTTGGTCGTGCGACTGGCTTGCACTTAGGTGAAGCCTTAGCGGCGAACACGGAAGCGCGGGAAGCGTCGAAAGATGACGTTGATGCGGCTATGGCGCGCACCAACCGTTGGAATGAGACGCAGAAGGGTGAAGACCCGTTCCAAATCCGTAAAGACTTGCAGCAGTGCATGCAACTGAACTTCTCGGTCTTCCGCGAAGGTGATGCGATGGCTGAAGGTCTAGAACAATTGAAAGAAATTCGTGAGCGCTTGAAACATGCGCGTCTGGACGACAACAGCAGCGACTTTAATACCCAGCGTATTGAATGTTTAGAGCTCGATAACCTGATGGAAACCGCATACTCAACCGCGGTGGCAGCGAACTTCCGTACTGAAAGTCGGGGCGCACATAGTCGTGCAGATTTCCCTGACCGTGACGACGAAAACTGGCTGTGCCACAGTGTGTATCGCCCAGAAGATGAGTCGATGGTGAAGCGTGAAGTGAACATGCAACCGAAGACTCGTGAAGCATTCCCGCCAAAAGCGCGGACTTACTAAGAGAGGGCTAACGATGAAGAAGTTGAAGTTTTCCATCTATCGTTACAACCCAGACGTGGATACCAAGCCACGGATGCAGGATTACGAGCTGGAAGTTGAAGAAGGCCGCGACATGATGGTGCTCGATGCACTGTTATTGTTGAAGGAAAAAGACCCAAGTTTGTCGTTCCGTCGCTCTTGCCGTGAAGGCGTGTGTGGTTCTGACGGTTTGAACATGAACGGCAAGAACGGTTTGGCTTGTATCACGCCATTATCGTCATTAAAAGGCAGCAAGATTGTTGTACGTCCATTGCCAGGACTGCCGGTTGTGCGTGACCTCATCGTTGACATGACGGCTTTCTACAAGCAATACGAGCGCATTAAGCCGTTCCTGATTAACGACGACAAAACGCCACCAGCGCGCGAGCGTCTGCAGAGCCCGGAAGAGCGTGCTAAGCTTGATGGTCTGTATGAGTGTATTCTGTGTGCATGTTGTTCGACATCATGCCCGTCGTTCTGGTGGAATCCAGACAAATTCGTTGGCCCAGCAGGTTTGCTGCATGCCTATCGCTTCTTAATCGATAGCCGTGACACAGCAACCGAAGAGCGCCTTGACGAGCTTGACGATGCATTTAGCGTGTTCCGTTGTCACGGTATTATGAACTGTGTCAACGTATGTCCAAAAGGACTGAACCCGACTAAGGCTATTGGACACATTAAATCCATGCTACTGGCCCGCGCTGTTTAGCGATTTTAGTCGGGTTCTGATATAGTAGTGGTAACGTTGTACAAATAGCCATCCCGCTACGGATGGCTATTTTTTTAAAAAGATCGC